>Ga0268262_10001957_pt1 | contig 24409 bp, 18 predicted proteins | sample TergutNc150P3_FD_190354 | JGI IMG/M metagenome (GOLD analysis project Ga0268262, IMG submission 190354) | Nasutitermes corniger P3 segment gut microbial community from laboratory colony in Florida, USA - Nc150 P3 (SPAdes) (version 2) | ecosystem: Host-associated > Arthropoda: Insects >...
TGCCCAGGCACGCTGCCTTATGACCGACGCGCCCAACGCCGTTGACGAAAAGCAATTGAGAGAGCTTGGTCTGGGGGGGAAGGTTTGATGCCTGTTTTTTTTGAACCTCTTGTGGAACCTTGTCAAATTTGGATTTTGAAGCTCTTTAGCGCGACGACCAATTACATTCTCGGGAAGTGCAACTTGATAACTTGGCTCGCTCAACGCCGGGGCAGGGAACCCTTATTTTTTCCTAACTCGTTGTGCCTGTTTCTATCTATCGTGCTCGGGCCGATGGCCCGACAACTTGGCTCGTTCAGCACCGGGGCATGGAACCCGCCCTAATGCTAAACTGGGGAACTCGCTTACCATCGTCGCTCGCAACTTCTCGGTATCCTGCGCTTCTCGGTATTCTCCGCTTGCGCTCCGAATACGCGAGACCCCGGCGTGGGCCATTGCAGCACGTAGGCGGGTTTTGGCGGCATGGGCGTTTTGCCTTCGCTCGGCTTCGTTCTCGCGCTGCCCCGGTCGCCCCCCAGACCCCCGCCTCGCCTCTCGGTATCCTGCGCTTGCGCTCCGGATACGCGAGACATCAATGTGGGCCTTTGCGGCTCGTTGGCAGGCAATGGTGCCATGTGGTTTTTGCCTCCGCTGGGTGACGTTCTCACTCGGCTTCTTCGTTGGTTGGGCGGATGCTTGAGAAATGGCTTCGATGGGCGCTAGGATAGTTTTGCAAGTGCGTCAAATTGACAATTCTGGGTTTTGCAATTGCCTTGGTTGGGCAGAACCTTCCCCCTTTCGGAAGCATATTGTTGTATAGTGGGGTAGGTCGCTAATGCTGTGCGTTGCCGCCACACCCTACTACCTAACCCATGATTGGCCACTGACCACTACACAGACATGTTATTCTTCCCCCACCAAGAGCCGCCCCCAAAGCCCCCGGCAACAGTGCAGGTGGTGCAGACAGTGCAGAAAGCCCAAGAGCCAGCGGCTTTGGGTCAGATGCCGCACGGCAGCTTGGTAGGCCCGCCAAAGCCCTTGGTGCCAGGCGCGAAGATAGACTTCAAGAAATTCGCAGAGCGCCTCTATGTTGAAGTAATAGTCATAGAGGGCGAAGCCGAACCCGTGGACAAAAGGCTGGCCACTAACCAACTGGCGCTGTCCAATCTAAGGCTGGTTTGGAGCCGCTACGAACAGATGGACTTTAAGTTAGTCAGGATGGCTCCATTTTGGATGGATAACGTGTACGGCATCGGACACAACCTGCATGGGCCAATGGGGCGCGGTGGTGCCGCCTATTTCCCGATAGGGTGGGGGTATTACGTCAATTCCAAGATATATTAGCAATATACATTCACCGGGGTGCATTCATGGACACTAAGAGCAGGGAGCAAGAAGAAAAGGATAACTTTGATATACTGATGAAGGCCGCCGGCAACGACCCTGCCGCCCTGGCCGCCGCCCTCCGCGCCATGATGGCCCACAAGGATGATGAAGAAGAAGACGGCGCCCCGTCGCCAAAGAAAAAGGCAAAGGACGACAAAGAGGAAGAAATGATGGAAGCCGTCAGAGACATATTAAAGAAGGACAAGAAGAAGAGGTGGTAGGCTGCGGGGCTAGACAGGGGTCAGGTTTCAGGGGTTAGGGTGCCGCTGCGTCGCGTTGATATTTAGTTTACGGATTGGATGCTTGGCACTGAACGGAGCATAGTTCCCGCCTGTGCCGCCTACCTCGGAGCCATGCCCGTGCATCCGCCCACCAGTCGAAGCCATCTCCCCTAATTCCAATTCTAATTCAAAATTGCGTCCATGCAATTTTGAATTAGTCGGCTGCTTTGATCCGCGGCTCGCCCTCTTGGCATCCGATGTGCCATCGGATACCAAGACAGCCCTATTGGGCTTTGCAGAAGTGTCAGCTTCCTCCAACTTTTCGTCAGATTGCAAATTTCAGCTTCGTTCTGCCTCACGAAATGCTTCGCATTTCGGGCGCGACGTCCTGTCGCGCATTCCAATTCTAAACAGAATCATGGCTGATTCTATTTAGAATTGGAATAAACCCAGCGCCCATCGAATTGTCGTGACGCTCATACCGAGCGCGAAAGATAGAATCTGGAGCTAGAAATAGATTGAGCACCCACGCTGAGCGGAGCCTTGCACACAAAATTGCCGGGTTTTGCAAGAAGCCCCATTGTCAATTACAAAAAAACAGGCGGGGACAATGCCCCGCCCTGTGTCATGCGCCTAATCAGCAATTGTATTAGGTGAGTTTGAACTTCCTTACCTCTGCCTGCAGGTCGGCGGCCAGGCTGGCCAGCTCGGTCGCGGTGCGGGCGATCTCGCTGGTGGTGGCTGCCATTTGGTTGGCGGCGGAGGCGGTGGAGGCGGACTCGCTGACCGTGCTCTCCACCTGCTTGGCCACGTCGGCCCCGGCCCTTGCCTGCTCCTCGCCAGCGGCGACTGACGCCCTGGTGCGGACCGCGAACTGGTCGAGGCTGGTCTTGATCTGCTGCAGCAGGCCGACGGTGTTGGTCACCATCTCGCCGCCGCGCTGGACGGAATCCCTGGCCTCTATGTTGTGCTGGGCGATCTCCTTGGCGGAGGTGCCGCTGCGCTCGGCCAGCTTCCTGACCTCCTCGGCGACGACCGCGAAGCCCTTGCCCTGCTCGCCGGCCTTGGCGGCCTCGATGGCGGCGTTCAGTGACAGCAGGTTGGTCTGGTTGGCGATCTCCTGTATCACGCCGATGGCGGCGGCTATGCGGCCCGTGGTCTGCGTGATGTCGTCCATGGCGCTCTTGGTGGAGGCGCCGGCCTGGTTGCCGTGCTCGGTGGCGTCCAGCGCCGAGTCAAGCTGCCCGAGGGAGTTCTGGTTCTCGTGGCTCATCTCGTCGATGGAGGCGGAAAGCTCGGTCATGGCGGCGGCCATCCTCTCCGCGCCGCTCCTCTGCATGTCCGCGCTCTTGGCTATCTGCTCCGTGGTGTGGGACATCTCCTCGGCGGAGGCCGAAAGCTGGGCGGAGCCGCTGGCCACGCTGTCAACTCCGTGGCTGACGCTGGTGATGAGGTTCCTGAGGCCCCTGGCCATGTTGCTTATATTTTCCAGCATCTGGCCCAGCTCGTCCTTGGAGTGCGCCTTGGCCTCGATGGTGAGGTCGCCGTTGGCCACCTTGGCTATCATGGCGTCAACGTCTTTGACCTCTTTGACTAGCATGTTGGCGATGACGTTGCCGATGAAGACGGAAATAATGAAAGCTATGATCATTATTACCATCTGCATCGTGTTGATGCTGCGCTGGGTGGCATTGTTGTCGTCGTACAGCTCTCTGCACATCGTTTCCAGCGACGTCTTAAGGGTGGCGATGGCCTTCGCCGACTCTTGGTTGAGCGGCAGCATCTCGGTTTCCATGCAGGTTACGCCATCCCGCTTGTTGTTGGCCAGCGCCAGCGGAACTAATTTGTTGTTGACCACCTCGAAGAACCTGTTCACGGGGTCTACCACCGCTTTGGCCTCGCCCGTCCTTACGGCGTCTTTCTTGAGCAGGGCGGGGAGCCCAGCCAGGGACTCGTCCATGCTTTTCTTGACGTCTTTGATGCTCTGGACGGATTTCTGCATCCTATCTTGGTTGTCGTATATCAGCAAATCGCGGGCGTGTGCGCGGGTGGCATTGAACTGCTCGCTGATGTTGGAGAGGTATATCAGGGCCTGGACTCCGACCTCGTACATGTAGGAATCGGCGTCGCTCACCTTAGTGATGGAGCTTATCCCTATGAGGCTCACCACAACGGTGAAGAGCGCGGTGATAACGAAGCCGGCCAGCAGCTTCACTTTTGTCTTTAGGTTGGCAAACCAAATCATTGTAGAACTCCTGTTGGAAAAATGGGTTGGCGATAACAGACCCTAACCAGTCAAGCATAGCCTAATTTGGCCCCCCCTTACAACAATTTCTTAAAAATATTTTGTGCCATGAAATTGCTTCCATACCGCATAATTGAGTACTTGACACGTAAATAATGTATTTATTGCACATAAGGCTAGAACCCATCGCCCTGTCCCCTGTTCTCTGGTCTCAGACTCTGAGCACCGACCCTAGGTGTTCAAATAAATAATTCATTTTTTGGAACCATATCGGCAATCAAGAAATTAGCTTACCAAATTGCCAATTGACAGAATTCCCCGAAACAAATTAAACTTTTTTCTTTACGGTCGCGTTTTGAAAATGCCAATACGTTCACCAAGGAGGAACACAATGAATTGGTACTTGAACCTCAAGATGAGGGCGAAGCTCATGCTTGGCTTTGGCATCACCATGCTGCTGTCGGTGATAGTGGCGTTCTTCGGCATACGGGCACTAAAGGCGACGGATGCCGGCGACACCATACTCTACTCCCAAGGCACGCTGGGCCTCTACAACGCTGGCGAGCTGGGCGAAAACTTTCAGTTTATCCGCGCCACCCTGCGCGACTTAGTTCTGCCGACAACCGAAGAAGCCAACAGGAAATCCAACGACATCTACGAGGGCCGCAAGAAGGACTTGGACAATTTTATGGCGGCCCTGAAGAAGATAGTGGACGGCGACCTAGGCAGCACAAAGATACCGGCAGACCCGAACAGGGTGAAGATGCTGGTCGACGTGACCGAAAAGATGGACGCCTTCTTTAAAGAAGCCGATGTTGTCCGCGACCTCTCCTTGGCCAACAGGGCGAACGATGCGCTGCAGGCGTTGATTACTAGGGCCGCGCCCGCCAACAAGGCGTTCCAGGACGCGCTGAGTACACTCAAGGACGACATGGCCAAATTGGCGAGCGACCAGATACAGACCAACGATGATCTGACCAATTCGGGCCTGATGATGATATACATAATCACCGCGTCCGCCCTGCTGATTTCCATAGTCATGGCCCTGTACATCTCGAACATCATAGTGGCCAGCCTCAACCATCTGGCCATTGACATAGAAAAGGTGGCCAACGGCGACCTGACGGTGGTCGCCAAGGCAGAGACCGCCGATGAGTTCGGCAGCATTACCAGCTCATTGGGACACATGATAGCCAACCTGAGGGACATAGTGACAGGCGTGAACCAGGGCATAGATGGCGTGGCCAGCGGCTCGACTGAGCTTTCTGCCTCGGCTGAAGAGATGTCCCAGACGACCCACGAGATAGCCAAGAGTGCCGAGCACCAGAGGACGGACGCTGAGAGCATGGCTGCGGCCATGACCGAGCTGTCGGCCTCGATAGACGAAGTGAGCCGCAGCGCATCCGAATCCCTCTCGCAACTAGACGCAGCGCTGGAGGCGACTCAGCAGGGCAACATGGCCGGCTCTTCCACCAAGAGCGCGATGGACGAGATAACGCAGACCACGGGCCGCATAGCAACGGCCATCGGCGTGATACAGGAAATCGCCAACCAGACCAACCTGCTCTCGCTGAACGCCGCCATCGAGGCCGCCAAGGCGGGCGAGCAGGGCAAGGGCTTTGCGGTGGTGGCAGAAGAGGTCCGCAAGCTGGCCGAGCGCAGCGGCACCTCCGCCAAGGAGATAGCCCAGCACAACATAGATGCCAAGAATTCCGTCCAGCACGGCGAGGAGATGGTGACCACCACAGTGGAGCTGCTGCAGAATATACGCACCAGCCTAGACAAGTTCGCGGTGCAGACCAGGGAGTCTGTGACGGCCACGAAGGAGCAGGCCAGAACTGGCACCGAGGTGGCGAAGCGCGTAGATACCAGCGTTAACGAGGCGGCGTCAATAGCATCCGCCACGCACCAGATGGCCTCCACCACCCAGGAGGTTGCGCGCACATCGTCCGAACTGGCCAACCTAGCCCAGGGCCTGCAGCAGCAGATGAGAAGGTTCAAACTCGAATAGTCGAGTTTTTGGCGCCGGGCGGGGCCTTCTTCCCGCCCGAATCGCCTACCTCGGAGCCATATAGGGAATAGAGGCCAGGGATTAGGGGTTAGGGGCCGCTTTCGCGGCGATGCGGCGGCTTTGCCGCGTTATAGTCAACGCCCTTGACCATCGGTACAGACAGATCGGTGTGCTTCGTCTGTAACGATTCTCAAGTGAATTGACTATATTGTTTGGTCGGAGCCTAAAAGTCCGAACCCGGTAGGTTTTGCAATAGGCTCAACCCCCAAAATTGACAGAATTTTCTGTGGCAAACCAAAAAAATTCCCCCCACGATTTTTTTTGCTTTATAATTATGGGGTTTACAGTGAGGAACACATGACTTGGTACCTAAACCTCAAGATGAGGCTGAAGCTGCTGGTGGGCTTTGGCATAACCATGCTGCTGGCGCTGGTGGTGGCATTTTTTGGCGTGCGCGCCCTAAAGGCGACGGACAACGGCGACACCGTGCTATACTTCCAAGGCACACTTGCCCTCTATAATGCAGGCCAGCTGGCCGAGAGGCTCCAGTTTGCCCGCTCCAATCTTCGCGACCTCATAATTGCGACAACGGACGAGGGGAACAAGAAGTGCAGCGACGTCCACGAAAACGCCAAGAATGAACTGAACAAAATCTTTGACACCCTGCGGGATATAGTGTCGGCAAACACCGAGAGGCTTAAGGCGATAAACGTGAAGGCAGACCCCGGCAAACTGAAGATGATCGACGACGTTCGCGCCAAGATGGATGCGTGGTTCAAAGAAGCCGACGCCGCCCGCGACCTCGGCATGGCCTTCAAAAATAACGAGGCAACTCAGCTTTTGAACACCCGCGTCGCGGCCGCAAACACAGAGCTCCAAGCGGCACTGGCCGCGCTAACGAAGGAGATGTTCGATCTAGCGGAAAACCAGATAAATGCCAACGACGACCTTACCGCCGGTGGGCTGAGGATGATATACATCGTCACTGCCCTCTCCCTGCTGTTTTCCGTCGCTATGGCCATGTACATCTCGAACATCATTGTACACAGCCTCAACAAGCTGGCCGTGGACATCGAAAGGGTTGCCAACGGCGACCTGACTGTGGCCTCCAAGGCAGAGACCTCCGACGAATTTGGCGGCATAGCCGAATCGGTGGGCAACATGGTCAAAGGGCTCAAGAGCTTGGTCGGCGAAATAGGCCAGAACGTAGAGGAGATGTCGAAGACAACCACCGATATCGCCAAGACCACCGAACACCAGAGGGCCGACGCGGAAAGCATGGCCGCGGCGATGACCGAGCTGTCTGGCTCCATTGACGAGGTGAGCCACAACGCATCCGAGTCCCTCACACAGCTAGACGCAGCGCTGGAGGCGACGCAGCAAGGCAACATGGCCGGGGCCTCCACCAAGAGCGCGATGGACGAGATAACGCAGACGACGGGCCGCATAGCAGCAGCCATCGGCGTCATCCAAGAGATAGCCAACCAGACCAACTTGCTGTCTCTGAACGCGGCCATCGAGGCCGCCAAGGCAGGCGAGCAGGGCAAGGGCTTCGCAGTGGTGGCCGAGGAGGTGCGGAAGCTGGCTGAGCGCAGCGCCTCGTCCGCCAAGGAGATAGCCCAGCACAACATAGAGGCGCGCACGTCCGTGCAGCACGGCGAGGAGATGGTCACCACCACAGTCGAGCTGCTGGAGAAGATCCACACCAGCCTAGACCAGTTCGCCGTGCAGACTAGGGAATCTGTTACGGCCACGAAGGAGCAGGCGAAGACCGGCAACGAAGTGGCCAAGCGGGTGGACGCCAGCGTCAACGAAGCGGCGTCAATAGCCGCTGCCACGCAGCAAATGTCCCACATAGCCGCCGAGCTTCAGCTGCAAGTCCGCAGCAGGTTCAAGCTGGAATAGTTGACATTCCGGAACCCAATCGGCAATTAAACATTAACGCGGCAAAGCCGCATCAAGGGGTCTCGCGTATTCGGAGCGCAAGCGTAAAATACCGAGAATACCGCCGCGCTTGCGCGGCCTCTTGTAACTTGTACCTGATATACCCTGACCCCTACACGGCTCCGAGGTAGGCGATCCGGGCGGGGAGAAGGCCCCACCCGGCGCCACGCGCCCAATCCGCAATAAACATTAACGCGGCAAAGCCGCCGCCTTGCTTACCCTAACCCCTGCAACCTATTTATTCCAATTTGAACCTCCTCATCTGCTGTTGCAGGCCCTGGGCCAGGTTGGCCAGTTCGGACGATGTGCGCGCCACTTCTTGGGTGGTGGAAGACATCTGGTGCGTGGCGGAGGCTATTGACGCCGCCTCGTTGACGCTGGTATCTACGCGCTTCGCCACCTCAGTGCCAGTTCTGGCCTGCTCTCTCGTGGCAGTCACAGATTCCCTAGTCTGCACGGCGAACTTGTCTAGGCTGGTGCGTATCTTCTCCAGCAGCTCGACTGTGGTTGTCACCATCTCCTCGCCGTGCTGCACGGACGTGCGCGCTTCTATGTTGTGCTGCGCTATCTCCTTGGCGGACGAGGCGCTGCGCTCGGCCAGCTTCCGTACTTCTTCCGCCACCACCGCGAAGCCCTTGCCCTGCTCGCCCGCCTTTGCGGCCTCGATAGCGGCGTTCAGCGACAGCAGGTTGGTCTGGTTGGCTATCTCTTGGATGACGCCAATGGCCAAGGCTATGCGGCCCGTGGTCTGCGTTATCTCTTTCATCGCGCTCTTGGTGGAGGAGCCGGCCATGTTGCCCTGCTGGGTGGCGTCAAGAGCTGCGTCTAGCTGCACCAGGGACTCGGATGCACTGCGGCTTACTTCGTCAATTGATGCCGACAGCTCTGTCATGGCTGCGGCCATGCTCTCGGCGTCCGCCCTCTGGTGTTCGGCGCTCTTGGCTATCTCGCTGGTGGTGTAAGACATTTCTTCCGCCGAAGCCGAAAGCTGTGTGGAGCCGCTGGCCACGCCGTCTATGCCATGATTCACCCCTGCCACTATGTCCCTGAGGCTGAATACCATGTTGCCCAGCGAGTTGGCTATGCCGCCGAATTCATCCCTCGTCTCGGCTTGGGAGGCCACAGTAAGGTCGCCGTTGGAAACCTTCTCTATGTCAGTGGCCAGCTTGTTGAGTCTGAGCACAATGATGTTAGATATGTACATGCCAATGATGACCGAAGCCAAGAGGGAGAGCGCAGTGACTATGTATATCATCCTCAGCCCAGAAGCGGTAAGGCCGTCGTTGGTCTTTATCTGTGTTTCCGCCAGTTTGCCCATATCGTCCTTGAGGGTGGCCAGCGCGTCCTGGAATGCCTTGTTGGCGGGCGCGGCTTGGTTATTCAGCACCCGTAGCGCCTCGTCATTCTTGAAGGCCATGGCTAGGCTGCGTACAATCTCGATTTCTTTGAAGTACGTCTCCATCTTGGCTTCAACGTCGTCCAACAGCTTCAGCCTGTTTGGGTCTGGCTCTACCTTCATTCTCTCGAGGTCTCCCCCTACAATCTTCTCCAGCGCCGCTAAGTGGGTGGCCAACTCTTTTCTGCTGGCGTCGTGGATGTTGCTGTACTTTCTGTTGCCCTCATCCGTAGTCGCGTGGATGAGGTCGCTCATGTTGGCGCGGACAAATTGAAATGTCTCGCCCAGTTCGCCGGCATGGTAGAGGCCAAGCGTGCCTTGAAAGTATAGTATGGTGTCGCCGTCGTCCGTCGCCTTCAGGGCCCTTGCGCCAAAAATGGCCACCATTAACGCCAGCGCCATAGTGACGCCAAAGCCCAGCATTAGCTTTCCCCTCATTTTGAGGTTCAGATACCAATTCATGTGTTCCTCCTAAGTGAACAGTCGTATTAAGTTATAAAAATGGGATTTGTTGCAGAAAAAGATTATAGTTTGTCCCGCGCTTGTATGTCAATTTGGCATTGATGTAAATTTTTTGTAAATTGGGCTTCTTGCAAAACTTCAAAATTTTTCTAGCCGCCGAATGGCAATTCCATCGCGCCGATTGGACACGCGGCGAGGTCATTCGCCGCTTAGATTCGGGAAGGGCATCGCGCGGCCTGTTTGGTTCCGCACCGGGGCTTGGAAAAGCCTCCCAAATGCTAACTGGGGGTCCGCTCGGGTCTCACTCGCATGCGAGCGACCCCCCCTCTTTTTAAGCCGCCCAAGTGCTGCTGGCATTTGAGGCTGCCCCGCAGCCTCAAACGCTCATCGCACTAGGGCGTCTTCCCCAGACCCCCAGCGACTTCGATGGGCGAACGGATGCTTGAGAGATGACTTCGATGAGTGCTAGAATAGTTTTGCAAGAGACTCAATTGAGACACTTGCAAAACTCGGCTAATATTGTGTGTAAGACTCCGTTCAGCAATGGCTTCGAGGTAGGCAATTCGGGCGGGAACAATGCTTCGTCAAGCACTAAATGCTCAATCCGCCATTAAATATCATCGCGGCGATAACGAAGCCGAGCGAAGGCAAAACGCCCATGCCGTCAAAACCTGCCTACGTGTTGCAATGGCCCACGCTGGGGTCTCGCGTATTCGGAGCGCAAGCGGAGAATACCGAGAGGCCGCCTCCTTGCTTACCCTAATCCCTAATCCCTACAACCTAGCCCCTGACCCCTGACCCCTGATCCCTAATCCCTAACTACCATCCCCGCCACAAAATCATCAATTGGGTTTTTCGCCACTTCGCCCACTTCCCCTGTCTGAACCAGCCGCCCTTCTTTCAGCACGGCAACGTGGCTGGCCAAGCTTGCGGCTTCGTTTATGTCGTGCGTGGAGAAAACGGCCGTTGTGCCGGTCTCTTTCAAAATCCGCCCAAGGTCGGCCATCAATGGTCTCTTGGTCGGCGCGTCCAATGCGGAAAAGGGCTCGTCCAACAATATCAGTTCGGGCGCAATGGCAAAGGCCCTGGCCAGGCTGACCCGCTGCGACTCGCCGCCGGACAGCTTTCGGGCGGAGCGGCCCAGCAGGTGGGATACCCCAAACAAGGCGGCGGCGGCAGCGGCCCTCTCTTTCCTCTCTGCCTTTGGGATCCTGCGAAGCCGCAGGCCAGATTCTATGTTCGCGCCGACCAGCGAATTAAACAGTAGCGGCTCCTGGAAGGCCAAGGTGACGTGGCGGCGAAGCTTTGCAAAGGCGGCGCGTCCAGCTACTTCCTCGCCCTTGAAGAAAATCTTTCCATCCACGGACTCCAGCAGCCCGGCCAGGCACAGCAGCAGGGTCGTTTTCCCAGACCCATTTGGGCCCAGCACGGCCAAAACCCGCCCCCGCCCAACCTCCAATTCGGACACGCTCAACACCCGCGCCCCCCCTTGGGCCGCCGCTAGGCTTTCGATGCGGATGACTGTTTGCATGGATGAATGTCGGAGTTGCGGTTACAGAATCAGTCTATAAATATCAGGTACAAGTTACAAGGTACGAGGTACGAGAGGCCGCTGCTCGGCAGTATAGCAGTTCAACCTACAATAGGTTGAACTGCTATTTCACCCCTACTGCTTATTGTTCAGCTTCTCGATCCGCTTTTTGAGGTCGGGGTGGCTGGCAAATAGGTTTTCATATCCGTTGTTTGGGCGGGAGCCGGCTTCTTCTTGGAGCCTCAGCAGCACGCCAAGGGCCGAGGCCATTTTAGCGGGGTCTTTGCCGCATTTTTTCAAAAATGAGTATCCGTAGGCGTCCGCGTTGATTTCCTGTTTCTGTGAATAGCGCGCCTTACCCAGTTCTTCCGCTATGGTGGCCAGTTGGGAGTTGGTGAGCTGTTCGCCGATTTTGCCGCCTATAGAGCCCACAGCATCCTTTAATACGGCGATCCTGATGGCCAAGACAAAGGCGTTCTTGGAATCTTTGTTGGCCACATGGCCGACCTCGTGCCCGATGATCGCCAGCACTTCATCGTCTGTCATACACTTCATCAAACCTGCGAAGATGCGTATGTCGCCATTGGCGCATGAAAAGGCGTTGACGTTGGCGACGTAGTAGGCGCGAATTCTCAAATTCAGTTCTTTGGCCAGCTTGGCGGGGATGGCGGAGGTTATTTTTTCCAAGCGGGCGGCTACGGCCCTCATTTCTCTGTCATAGGAGCCTGCTGTACACAGCGGGTTGTCTGCGTCCTTCCATTTCATGTATTCATCAGCGTACGCGACCACTTCTGCGTCCGACACCTTGAATGTCTGTACGCCTTTGGCCGCCGCGTCCGCAACTTTGTTCACGAGGGTTTTGCCAGCCTGGGCGCAGCCGCCCACGCTGCACATGGCCGCCAAGATAATCATCGGTGCAATATTTTTCATAGCCCAAGCTCCTTCAGTGATGTGGGCAAACCGCCCAATGTTTAATTTTACCCCAACGCGGCCAGTTTTAGGTCAACTCCGGGGAAAGCGATTCAAACGGCAACAGCGTTCCGCCCGGTGCTGAATGCCCAATCACTACTTCGACAGCCAGCGGCGGAACCAGACGGCGAAAGATTTTGGGGGGTGGTGCGTTATCAGCGGGGGGTGGTCGCCGTCGCCGTGCATCAGTTTTATCAGGGAAAGTCCCATCAGGATTGCCGTGCCTGTGTTCAGCATCTCTGCCGCGGGCTGGGCCCAGACGAAGCCTTTGAAGCCAAACATGTGGTTCAAGAGATAGAGCAGCGGGATAAAGAACAGTAACTGCCGCCCAAGTGTGATGACCATCGCCTGCAATGGCTTACCGAATGCCTGGAACGAGACCATCAGGGTTATCTGGGGCCCGATGAATGGCAGGGCCCACAAAAATGGATCCAATATCGCCTTCCCCGCCTCAACGGTCTTGGCGTCGTTGACGAAGAAGCCAAGGAAGCTGTCCCCGAATATGCCCAAGATGACGCTCCACGAAAGGCACAGCCCCGTGGCGTACAGAAGGGTCAGCTTGAAGCCCTTGCGAAGCCTGACAAACTGCTTTGCGCCATAGTTGTAGCCGGCGAATGGCTGGTAACCCAGGACCAGCGCGAACACCATCATAAAAACCACGCTGGTGACGCGCATCTGGATGCCAAAGCCCGCCACAACGTGGTCGCCGTAGCTGGCCGAGATGCGGTTGCTGAGGATGTTGGATATGCTCATCACCATGGCGTTTATTCCGGCGGGCACGCCAATGGAAAGGACGTCGGCCACCATTTTCTTGTTCGGCAAAAAGTCTTTGGGGGCTATGGAAAGGGCCGTCTCTTTGGACAAGAAGTAGCGAAGCCCGTAGGCAAATGAGACAACCCACCCAGCCACCGTGGCCCACGCCGCGCCGCCCGTGCCCATGTTGAACTTCAGTATCAAAATGGGATCCAAGATGATGTTCAGCACGATGCCTATTAGCTGCAGCGTCATGGCCTTCTGCGTGGCGCCCTCGCTCCGCATCAGCCCGCTCATCGCGGCTCCAACAGCCGCTAGGGGCATGAATGCCGCCACTACAGAAAAATAGTCATCTGTGGGTGAAAATGTGGCGTCGCTTGCGCCCACCATTCGCAGGATCGGCATTTTGAATGCAAAAAAAACGATGGTGATCAGCAGGCCCACCCCTATGGCGGAGTAGAAAGACACGGCAGATGTGCGCTTTGCCTCGTCGTGGTCTTTTTCCCCCAGCTTGCGCGAGATGTAGCTGGAGGCTCCCACCGCGAATATGTTGCCAAGGGCCGCCGCCAGCATGAACAGGGGAAAGGCCAGCGAGACCGCAGCGACCATGTTGATGTCGCCCGTTTTTCCGATGAAGAACAAGTCGGTCATGTTGTACAGCGCCTGCGCCAGCAGCGCCGCCAGCATCGGCAGAGCCAATTTTATGATGGCGGTGCCCACGCGGCCCGTTTCCATCAGTTCTATTCCAGAGTGTTTTGTTTCCATAAGTTCCTTAGTGGCCAGTTGCGCCTTGCAGACGGCGGGCTGCCGCTATGGCCATGTGTTTCTATTGCTGTTTTGCATCCCCTCTGAAGGCTCGGATCAAGCGGTCAGCGGGGAAAGTGGCTATCTACTTGGCCTTTCCCAAGTGCTGCAGGAAGAAGGCCTCGTACTTTTTGTGCTGGCCCCTTGTCTTTATCGCGCCGCCAAGTCCATGCGCGCCCTCTGGGTCCAGGAGGAGGTCAACGATGGATTCTTTGCCGCTCTCCAGCAGTGCGCGGTACACGTTCACGGTGTCTTGGTACAGCACGTTGTCGTCCGCCATGCCATGCACCAGCAGCAGCGGCTTCCTAAGGTTCTTGGCCAAGGGTATCAGGCTGTGCTTTTTCAGGACAGGCTTGGAGCGGTCAACCTTGCCGATGGTGCGGCCGGAGTACCAGCTGTTGTAGTTCTCCCACTCCGTAGGGCCCGCCCCGGCTATGCCCGCTGCGAACAGATCGGGCTTGGTGTACATGGTGTACTGGGTCTGGAAGCCGCCGAAGCTCCAGCCAGTAAGGCCCACGCGCTTTGTGTCCACGCCGAAGCCTGGCATCTTTTTCATAAGGTCTTCCAAGTCCTCTGTTTGGGGCAGGCCGGGCTGCTCCCAGTTGGCGTCGGAGAATCTGCGGCCATAGTTGCTCTGGCCCCTTGGGTCAATGGTCACGGTTACATAGCCGTGCTTTGCGGCCATGTACATTCCGAACAGGTAGCCTGTGCCTTGGAAGCTGTCAATCTCTACGCTGTGCCTGTCACCCAACGGGCCGCCGTAGATATAGACTACCGCGGGGCGCCTGTCGGACGCCTTCCAGCCCTTGGGCTTGAACATGTAGCCCTCTATGGTGTCGTTGTGGCGGTTTTTGTAGCTGAACCGCTCCGGCTGCATCACGTGAACCCTGTTCCATTCGGGGTCGTAGCTCTCGGTGAGCATTTTGGCGTTTTTGCTGGCTATGTCAATGACGTACAGCTCGTTCCTCTTCAGCCAGTTGCCAGAGCTAATCGCCGCCTTGGCGCCATTTTCGGACACCACGGGGCTTCTGTGGAAGTCGCCCTTGTTGCCCACCAGCTCCATGTCGCCCGTGGCCATGCTGACCTTGAAGAGGTGCATCGCCGCTGGGTCGTTTTTGTTGGACAGCAAAAACATGGATTTGCTGTCGGGACTAAAGCCCATTATGGTGTGCGCCTCGAAGTTGCCCTTGACGATGGGCTTAAGCGATTTTGTTTCCACGTCAAAGGCCATCGGCTGGCGGAACTTGGTGACATCGTCCAGCACCACCACCAGCGTCTTGCCATCGGGCGTGAACCTGGGGGCTAGGGATGACACCACCTCGTGGCCCACGTCGCCCTTGCGCTCGATGATGACCTCTGGCTTGTCGGTTTCGCTCGTGTTGCCCATATAGACCTTGAGCAGTTCTTTTTCTCTTTCCCAAGTGGCGAATGTGTACCTTGCCCCATCCTTCGAGAAGTTCACAGCGGTGCTTTCAAACCAAACGTCGCCGCCTTCAAACGTGATCACCGGCCCTTGCTGGCGGGATGGGTTTTCATCTACCTTGCGAATGAATAGGCCCGTCGGCTGCGTCCTCAGCCTGTCGTCCGAGACTTCGCGCTGCACGGTTCTGGCTTCGGAAAAGCGCTTGGTGAAATCCATGATCTGCACCTGTCGGCCACCAGTGGCCCCTCCGCCGCCCTGCTGCATCATCCTGCCGCCTCTGCCGCCGCCAGTCGCGCCCGTGGCAGACTCTTCCTGCTGCACCGCGCTGATGGCCATCCATTTGCCGTCCTCGGAGAGCATGGTGTACTGGATGCTGTACTTCTTTTCCGCGTCATCGGCGAACACCAGTGCGCGGTTTAGCTGAACCTGCCGCCCACTGTTAAAGTTGGCCTTGTAGATGCCGATCCCATCTTGGTACATGTAGCCATCGTCTTCCGGCGTGTAGCCGACCAAGCGCCAAGCCCTATCGGTGTTGGTCAGGCGCTCGATTTTTCCAGAGCCGACGTCATAGCGATAGAAATCGGTGCGGTACGTAAAGATCAGCTCGTCGGACTTGTGCGCCCATTCAATGTTCGACACGCCTGGGTACAGGTCGCCGGGCTTTATGCTGTCTTTTTCCTGTTTTTTCTTTAGCTCGTCGCGCCACTCCCACATCTCTTTTTCTTTTTCTTTTTCTTGGCCCTGCCTGCCGGCTCCGTCGCCACGCCTTGGGGGTGTTCCGGCCGCGCCGCGCTCATCCTGTCCTTGTGCTTGTCCTTGCTGGTCTTGCTGATCCTGCTGCCCTTCCTGTTCTTTGGCCTTTTTCTCTGCCTCGGCTTTTTGCTTTTCTGCCTCGGCCTTGGCCTTTTTCTCCGCGTCCTCTTTCTTTAGCTGCTCTATCGCCGCCTTGTCCCACTTGTCTAGGTCAATGTTGGAACCCAGAAGGTACGCGGCCTGGGCATCTACCTTGGCCTGGGCCTCTTCGATCTGCTTTTCCCTTTCCGCTGCCTTTTTGATAAAGCGCTCGGTTACTTCGGGGGGGTCGTACACCTTCAATGCGTCCATGCTGGTGGCCCTCTTGGTCTGCCCCGTCTGCGTATCGTGTATGTATAGGTCGGCCCCATTTTCGCCGAATGGGTTCCAAAGGTATGCCAAGTACCTGCCCTGGTGGCTGAACGCCGCGCCCCTGGCCTGCTGGCCCGAATACGACCTGCCCCTGTAGAGTTTTTCCAGCGTAAGGTCTTCAGCCCTCATCGGCTGAACTTGCACAGCCTTGGGCCTTGCCGCCTGCGGGGCCTGCTGAGGCGCCGAGAAACCCACCAAACAGGCCGCCAGCCCAAAAACCAACCAATGAGATGCCATAACAGCTCCTTGTAATAAAAATGTCAAAGTACAGTATTTTACAAATGGCGCCGACTGGCAACATATATTTTACGAAAAACACCAGTGGGCGGCAAAACAGCGCGGTTTTGGAAAGCTTTGGATTACAGGGGCTAGGGGTCAGCGGCCCATGTAACTATCCTTTGCCTACAAGTTTTTCCAAGTACTCTTTGCATGCGGCGAAATCCCCCATGCAGGCGACATCTGCGGGGCCGCTGCGGACGAGTATCTTTTTGGCCGCGCCATCGTACGCTATGGAGTGGCCTTCGATGCCGCCGCCCTTAATTATGTCGGCCAGGGCTTTGAGTTCGCCGAGCGCGTCGGTGAGGCGTACGGATTCCAATTCCAGCAGCTTGCCCGTTTCCTCTTCCACGTAGGCCACGAGCTTACCGCCCCAGGCCTCTTGGATGGCGAGGGCCACCAAGTCGTCCCATTCTGCCAGCGAATCGCTGCACGGCTGCCACTCGCTTTGGCTGTCTGGCCGGGTACACAGCATGTAACCCGCGTAGTCGAAACTATCGGCTGCGTCCATATTGTCTGCCACCATCATTCCACCCCCTCGTTGTTTTGGTCAGTTTTTCGGCGTCATCCCCGCCCGGCCCTTGGCACCCAGATGGACTCTTCAAGGATGGCCGTCAGCCTTTCAAATACCTCGTTGAATGGCCCGACACCATCTACCTTTGTGACTCCGTGGATCTGGGCGTATTTTTCGATCACTGGGACGGTCTTGGCCTCGTGCTCTTGCAGCCTCTGGACTATCCTCTCCGTGGTGGAGTCGTAGGGCATGCAGGCGTCTGTCTTGCTGCGCGCGTCCAGCCTCTTTATCAGCTCCAGCATGGGCACTTCGATCTCTATGACCTTGGTGATCCCCCTGCCCTTCTTGCGGATGAGTCCGTCGAGTATGTACGACTGGACCAAGGTTCTGGGAAAGCCTTTGTAGATGAACCCCCTCACTCCCTTGGACTCTTCTATTTTTTTCTCGATCAGCGGCACCACTATTTCGTCTGTGACCAAGGCTCCGCTTTCGTACAGCGATTTTATTTTGTTCCCGATGGGCGTCTGCCGCTCGATTTCGGCATCGAGCATGGAGCCCGTTGCGACGAACTCCAGGCCAAAGTGCTTTGCCGCTGCCTTGCCCAGCGAACCCCGCCCGCAGCCCGGGTAGCCGAACAGGACGATGTGGACGGGGTGCTTCCCCAGCTCTTCCATTATCGTTGCGTGTATGTCTTCCCTGACCTGCTCTATGCTGCTGTCCCCCTTGACGGCCCTATAGACGCCCTTCTCTTTGTAGAATTGGAGCACGGGCAGCGTCTTTTCGTGGTATTCGCGCATGCGGTTTCGGATGACGGTCTCGTTGTCGTCCGTGCGCCCCGACGTTAGGCCGCGCTTGAGCAGGCGCTGCACGGACTCTTCTTCGCCGACGTCTAGGCTGATCAGGCAGTTAAGCGAGGTGTTCAGCTTGTTCATCAGGCCCTCTAGGATGTAGCACTGGACGTATGTCCTTGGGAAGCCATCGAAGAGGAAGCCGTTGGCGTCTGGGTTGTCGGTTATCGTCTTCTCTATTATTTGGACTATGATTTCGTCCGGCACCAGGCCGCCCGCGGATATTATGTTCTTGGCCTCTAGGCCCAGCTTGCTTTCGGCAGCCAGCTCCCTGCGGAGCAGGTCCCCCGTGGAGATGTAGTGCAGGTTGAAGTCCCTCACCAGGGCCTCCGACTGCGTACCCTTTCCCGCCCCAGGCGGCCCAAATAGCGCAATGTTGAGCATGGTTTCCCTCCGGGGCCTGCCTTGCCCCAGGTTCCATCGCGGGCGGCCCAAAGCATAATTTTAGCCAATGAGGGCGAAAACAAGAACAGCCAAATAATCGGGATACCAGCCAAAGTGACTTTTAGTCTGCGCTTATGTTGTTGATGATTCGGCCAAATGGCGCCCTCCCATCCTCCCCGCCCGTGTTGTCCGTGATTCGGGACGGGGGGCTTGGCAAGTATTTTACAAACAGCAGCCGATGGCGCTTGGTCTTTGGCCCCTTGCCGCCCAAGCTTTGCTAAGAGCCAAGTGCTACAAAGCACTTTCCTTCGGCGCTCCTTGCGCCAAGGGGTCTTCCCACTGGGTCTATTGGATTCTAACAACTTTCATAACAGTAATTAAATATTTTTGTACATGGCAGGGAGGCAGATGGCGCTATACTGCCATTTAGGGTCGCAAAGAAGATTCCACATCGGCGCGGAGGGCGAAAGATGCAAACCACTGGCAACACTATCCTCGTCACCGGAGGGGGCACCGGCATTGGCTTGGGCCTGGCAAAAGCGTTCCACGAACTCGGCAACAAAGTCATCATCGCCGGCAGGCGCAGAAGCGTGCTGGACGAAGTGGCCAAGCAGCACCAAGGCATGGCCACGTACGCCTTCGACATCCAAAGGCCAGATGAGATCAAAAAATTCTGCGAGTGGCTCCGCAACAACCACCCCGCCCTGAACGTGCTGATAAACAACGCCGGGATCATGCGGGAGGAAAACCTTAGGGAAATAAAAAACACGGACGACATGGAGGCCATTGTCGCCACAAACTTCCTTGGCCCGCTCCGCCTGACGGCCGCTCTGCTGCCCGGCCTGCTGGGGCAGCCCAACGCGACAGTGATAAACGTGTCCTCGGGCCTTGGGTTCGTGCCGCTGGCAAGCTCGCCCGCCTATTGCGCCACCAAGGCCGCGATCCACTCGTACACCCAGAGCCTGCGCTACCAGCTAAAGGACACTAGGGTGCAGGTTATAGAGATCATCCCCCCGTATGTGGCCACCGACCTCATAGGCGGCGCCAAAGACCCAACGGCCATGCCGCTGGCCGAGTTCATCGAAGAGACGATGGGGATAATCAAGTCGCAGCACTACGCCGGTGAAATATGCGTGGAAAGGGTCAAGCCGTTCAGACACGCCGCCGAATCCATCAATTTTGAAAACTTCTACTTCCGCCTGAACAACGGCGGCAGGCGGCCCCCGCGGTAGCATATCCCAAGCATCAAGCCTTCAATCAAAGATGCCCTAGCCACTGCCTCTCGCTCTGTATCTCCTGACCATTTGGCCTATCCTGCGAGCGCGGAATAATTTTTACCTTCGCCTAAATTGACATTGGGTGGCTGGCAATGGACAATTGACAATGCACGAAGGGAGCCCAAATGGATCTGAGCGCGATAGTTGCCAAAGTTAGCGGATGGGTCTCGGGGCCGCCCCTCGTTGTACTATGCTTGGGAGCGGGCGTCCTCTTTTCGGTGTGGACGCGCTTTCTGCAGATCCGCCATTTCAAAGGGATGATAAGGTACTTGGTCAAAGGCAAGGGATCCGACAAGGGCCTAAGCACCCTGCAGGGCTTTGCAATGGCGCTGGGGGGGCGCGTCGGCACCGGCAACATCGCCGGAGTCGCAACGGCCATAGCCATGGGCGGGCCGGGCGCGATGTTTTGGATGTGGGCCATCGCCTTTTTGGGCGCCGGCTCTGCGTTCATAGAGGGCACGCTGGCCCAGGTGTGGAAAGAAAAGCGCACTGGCGAATACCGCGGTGGGCCATCGTACTACATCGAGCACGGACTGGGGATGAAGTGGTACGCGATAATTTTTGCCATAGCCACAGTCTTTTCATGCGGGCTGCTGCTGCCCGGCATACAGTCCAACAGCATTGCAATGGCCTTTGAAAATGGCTTCAGCATCCCATCTTGGGTGTCGGGCGCGTTTGTGGCCGTCCTGCTGGCCTTGGTCATCTTCGGCGGCGCCAGACGCATTGGTAAGGTAGCGGAGCTGGTGGTGCCATTCATGGCCATAGCCTACATCCTCATGGCCATAGTTGTCATAATCGTTGACATCCGCCGCGTCCCCGAAATGATCAGCCTAATTTTTTCGTCCGCCTTTGGGGTCCACGAGCTATTTGGGGGCATATTCGGCTCCGCCATAGTCTGGGGCGTCAAGCGGGGCATCTACAGCAACGAGGCCGGCCAAGGCACCGCCCCCCAGGCGGCCGCCGCAGTGGAAGTTGCCCACCCCGCCCAGATGGGCATAGTGGAGGCGTTTGGAGTTTATGTTGACACATTGGGCGTCTGCACGGCCACGGGCCTCATGCTTCTCCTTACGGGCCAGTACAATATAGACGCCCCGGGTGGCGGCTTTTTGGCCCAAAACCTCCCCGGTGTCGAACCTGGCCCGCATTACACCCAAGCGGCCATAGACACGATAGCGCCTGGCTTCGGCAGCGCATTCGTCGCTATCGCGCTATTCTTCTTTGCCATCACAACCATCATGGCGTACGCCTATTACGCCGAGTCCAACGTGGCGTACCTGTTCAGAGGCAATGGCCGAAAGGCGGGCATCACTGCGATACGGGTCGGCCTCTTGGTCATGGTGTTCTTCGGAACCCTCCACGATGCGAAAATGATGTGGAACATCGGCGACATAGGCGTCGGCATCATGGCCTGGCTGAACCTCATAGCCATACTCGCGCTGGGCTGGGTAGGCGTCAAGGTGTTGAGGGACTACGAGCGCCAGAGAAAGGCGGGGGGGGCGATAAAATTTGAGCCAGAGAAATTGGGGATAAAGAACACAGAATGCTGGGGCAAGACAGCGCATGATCATTCAGCACCCAACGAATGATTGTTGCCGCCTGAATAGCCTAATATCAGTTACAAGTTACAAGTTACAAGATGAAAACCCCTGCTACATGCGGCTTTGCTTCTGACATTTATCACATTGGCAACAGGACACGATATAGCCCCTAACCCCTAGCCCTTGGATTCTACAGCCTCTATCAAGTCATTGACCAGCATCTCCGAGCTGAACCTAGAGGGCAGCTCCTTATGGTAGCCCCGCACCCATTTTTTGCCATTCACCAAGATGAATGGTATGGCCCGCTTACCCGTCTCTAGCTCCAGCCTTTCCGCCGCGCCCTCAGTGGTTTCTATGTCAACCTTTGTGTGGGGCACTCCGTTGGCCGCAAGCCACCTGTCCAAGACGCGGCAGTCGGGGCACCAGTTGGCGGTATATACTTGGAGGTCGGCGTTTTTCAGGGCTTGGATTGGATCGGCCATGTTGCGCTCCAGCTAGACAGTTACAAGTTACAAGATGCCGCGCAAGCGCGGCAAAAGCTGAAAGTTCAATTCGCTCTGACGCCCACTCCAGCCTTCGCCATCAGCTTTCCGCCACGATACGCTATTTTGCCGTTGACTATCACCGTGTCTATCCCAATGGAAAACTGGTTGGGGTTGGCGACGGATGCGGGGCTGCGGATGGCCTGCGGGTCGAATACCACCAAGTCCGCCGCCGCGCCTTGGGCCAAGGTTCCCCGCCGCTTCATGGCCGGGAGCAAAATGCTTCTTGGCAGCGCGGTAATTTTCTCAATCATTTTTTCGAGCGGGATGCCGATGTCCAAGCCGTGCCTCATGGCCGTGGCGAAGCAGCCGGCGCCCCTTGGGTGGTTGTTGCCCCTTGGCTCGCTCTCTATCCCGCCGTCCGAGCCTATCATGCAAAAGTCTTCTTTCAGTGCCAAGTCAACCGTTTCGGCCATCGGCATCGCGCCCTCTGGCACAGCCACCAGCACGTCCCAGCGCTTGCGGTATTTCTCAAAGCTCTCCTTGGTCAGCTTTTCGCCCGTGCCCACCACGGTCAAGTCCGAATATGTTATCCCATACCGCTCCTGCCAGCCTGGGGCGAACCTCTCGGACGCAGGGTAGGTGGCCCAGTACGAATAGGGATACACGCAGCAAGTCAGCCTCAGACCAGAGGACAGCCCCGCCCGAATCAATTGCAGCGCGTCCCTCATCCTGTAGGTTCCGCCCGTGCTGTGCAGGTGGTCAATGTGGACGTGCGCCCCGCTGTCCTTGGCCAATTGTATGGCCTCTTTTACCCCGTCCAACTCTTTTTCCTTGGACGAATGTCTTAGGTGCAGGCAGCAGGGCCTATTGAACTTTGCCGCCAGCTTTGCGTATTCCAGCAGCTCCGAGTATGGCAGGGGGGCGTATTCTATCGCGTACGACACGCCCAGCCCGCCGGCCTCTAGGCACGATTCCACCCGCCGCAGCCTCTCGGCCAACGTGCCGCCCTGGGACTTTATTTCCGTGGCAAAGGTGGAGACGCCGTAGTTTATCCAGTGGGCCGACATGGCGGAGCTTTGGTAGTACTTTGCCACATTGGAAGAGCCCCCGTGCATGCTAAGGGCCGTCGTCACGCCGTCCGTCACCTTGTACCTCTCGCATAGTTCGAATGGCCCCTTGCGATTGTCGTTCAGAATGTCTATGAAGCCAGGCGACAGCACCTTGCCCGCGCAGTCAATCACATTCCTGCCCTGCAATGGGCCGCTGCCCATCACGATGGCCCCAGAGTTGTCCACGCCCACGTCGGCCACCGGCCACTTCCCATTCTGGAATGACTTGGCGCCCCTGATGACGATTGCCAACTGGTTGTCCTGCCCGCTCCCTTGGGCAAAGGCAGGGATGCCCAATGCGGCTGCGCCAATGGCGGAGATGCTCTGCTGTAAGAATTCGCGTCTGTCAGATGTCATAATGTTGGCCCAAGGTTAGCTGTAGCAAATATAGGACGTACATCTTTATTGTGGCCTGAATAGGGGGAATTTGGTAAGGGGGGCATAGACGTGAGACGTGCATATTCATGATTTGCGCCATACGTGGGGGACGGTGGCCACGGCGGGGGGTCATGCGCTCCAGATCATCGGAGCGGTCATGGGGCACCGCAACCCCAGCACAACGGCCCGTTATGCCCACGTTGCGCCATCGCCAGCGGCCAAAGCTGTAGAGGAAACATCGGCGAAAATCGCGGCGGCGATGAAAAAGGGTAAAAAGTGAGCCGTCAAAACAATGGCGTGTCCTGATGCTTTGGATAACATGGTTTAAGTCCATGTTTTTTCCATGTTTCCAAGTAGAACTCGATCACATCTCCGAGTTCCTTGTGGGCTTCTGGGATCGAATGGCTCATAAAGGACACGGAGTCTTTTATGTCCACAACCTTGCCAACAAACATGCCATCTTCATCGCTCCACTTCACTGCAGCCTTGTAACCTTTGTACTCTATCGTTACTGTTTCTTGCGTTTCTTGGCTCATGGATTGTCCTTCATTTTCGTCATGAACTTTCTGATTTCTATTATGGAGTAAACCTTCATCTGCTTGTTTGAACCATGTGGCATGTGAACAACTATTCCATCTCCGTTTTTCAGTATTGCCACCATTGACCCTCCCCTATATTCTAAATCATATTTCATGTGTATAAGCAGTGATTTTACGTCATCTGGACGCATGTCATTTGGGGTTGGATGGGCGAATATCTTTTCCCGCGTCTTTCGTTGTTTGGCGTTTGTCAGCTGGACTTTTTCTTCATTGCCACTGCTGCCCCCGCGCTTACTCATGGGATCAGTACCCAAACGCTATGATGTTCGCCCGGAGGGGATCGCCGGAACCGGCGCGGCGGATATACAGGGTGCAGCCGATGGTGGTCTTTTGAACCAAGCTGAACCATGACGCAAGTGTGGGGCTGCTGCCGTTGGGGGTCTGGGTGGTGACGCTGGCCGCTAGGCACTCGTTTGGGAAGCGGCGCGGCCAAGTGACGGTGTGATTTTCTTGGCTGGTCGTGGCGGGGGTCACTATCCACTGCATTATCAGGCCATCGCCCAGCTCGCGCCATCCGCTCCCGTTGCTGTAGTCGGGGTACTGGTATTGGTCGGGGTAGAACTGCGCCCCGTACGTGGTTTCATTCCACTCGCTCCTGACATCGCCGTAACATGCGCGGACGGCGGCCAGTATGCTGGCCTGCGCCCGCAGCTCAACGGTGCCGATGTAGCGCCGCGCCGCCGGGCTTTCGATGGTTATTATCGGCTCCACCA
>Ga0268262_10001958_pt1 | contig 24405 bp, 19 predicted proteins | sample TergutNc150P3_FD_190354 | JGI IMG/M metagenome (GOLD analysis project Ga0268262, IMG submission 190354) | Nasutitermes corniger P3 segment gut microbial community from laboratory colony in Florida, USA - Nc150 P3 (SPAdes) (version 2) | ecosystem: Host-associated > Arthropoda: Insects >...
TGACCAGCACAGAACGTATGTACCTTAACGATGAGTTCCAAGCTCTGACTAAGGAAATAGACCGTATAGCCAAAAATACTGACTATAACGGCAAAAACGTATTGCTTTTTGATGTTGATCCAAACAAGAGCTTTGCAGCTACAAAATTGGATCCATATAACAAAGATGTCAGCTTTTTAGAAGGCGCTAATGTTGTCTTTAAAGCATTCGGGCAAAACCTAAACGGTGCCTTTGCTTCATTGACCGCTGATTTTGATTCTATGGATAAGTTCAATAAGGCACTTGTTACTTATAATGACTTAGGCACTACAGCTCCTAGTATTGTGGTTTCTGGCGGTAATAAGATAAATGCCATTATAGATGATATCAACAAAGAAATAGCTAAATTGGGCGGAATACTCACCGATAGCAACATAAAAGAGGTCTTGCAAAACATTTTAAAAGCAGCTAATGGTGAAGGAGATTCAGCTCAGGAACTGAACACTGGTCTGATAAATTTAAGTGGCACTACTACCACTCCTCCTGCTAATTACGTTGGCTTGAACCTTGCTGGCGACCTTTTGCACACCAATACAGTCTCCTATATGGATAGTGCTTATAGTCAAGTACTTAATCCTGCGGGAGACGCATATATAGGTGTAGGTTCTGGATTAGACCCAAGCGAAAAAACCGCAAGCAATATGAAGAATCTCCAAAATCTAAACCAGTTCTTGAGAGATGTCAACGATGCTTTGCGCACTTATGAGGCTTCCGAAAAGGGTGAGTTCAAGGTAAAAGAGGGTGCGGTCCATACTGTAACCTATACCTTCATCAACAATATCAAAGGCTCGGATCTAGACAACGTTAAGAATTTTGAAGCGACTGGCATTGGCTCTCTTGACAGAATCATAAACCAGCTCAACTACACCTATGCTAAAGTAGCAGATGCAGGAGAGGAAGATAATGCTGCCGGTTCACAGGGTAATGCTGCGTTAATGGCTTTGCTAGGTTCCATATTCAGCACAACTGCTTCTTCCAAAATGCAAGACGACCTTAGGGCTGTGATGGGGCTTGACACAAACAAAATGCCTGTGAACCACATAAGAGATGAAGTGGCAGCTTGGCAGAAAATCATCGGCGACCTAAAAGACGCATACAAAGTCTATAGCGAAGCAGATATCGCTACAGGCTCTGCGGCTTCCGAGATTCTCCACGTTGGTCCTAACTACTCAACAGGCCTCGGCGGTGCTACCTCTAACCAAATAAAGGTAAACTACGTCTCTGTTGATGTTAGAGGTTTGGGTTTGCAAGCTCAGGTGATAGATACCAGAGAAGGCTCTCAAAGAGCAATAGACAATATTCAAGAGAACATAAAAGTGATGAGCAGCAACCGTGCAGCCATAGGCACATACATAAACCGCCTAGACTACACCGTGAATAACATTGCTTCCATGGAGTACAACATCCAAGATGCAGAGAGCCGTATCCGCGATACGGACTTTGCGAAGGAGACCACTGACTTCACAAGGAATCAGATTATGGTGCAGGCTTCCACGAGTATGTTGGCACAAGCTAACACCTTGCCACAACAGGTTCTGAACTTGATAGGATAATAAACCTTGTAGGGTTAAGCCGCCTCGCGAAAGCGAGGTGGCTTTTCCACACAACTACAACTAGAAAAAAAACCAAGGGTCAACACCTGGGTTGCCGGCGAATGCCGGAAAGGGTTTGACGCCGTAGGAAGGGATGCCTGCGGTTCATCACACTACACGGAGGTAATTTTATATGCAAATCAATCACAACATTCGAGCAATGGTGACTCAGCAGTCGTTGTTTTTAAACGACAACGCAATGACTAAGTCCCTGGAAAAGCTGTCAACAGGTTTGAGGATCAATCGTGCCCAAGACGATGCCGCAGGTCTAGCGATGAGCGAACAAATGCGAACCCAGATCCGCGGTTTGGCAAAGGCAAAGCGTAATGCTCTAGACGGGCAGGCAGCATTGCAAATAGCTGAAGGCGCACTCGCAGAAATCACCAACATGATGCAAAGGCAGAAGGAATTGGCGGTGCAATCCTCCAACGATACTCTGACAAGCACCGAGCGCATGTACCTTAACGATGAGTTCCAAGCTCTGACTAAGGAAATAGACCGCATAGCCAAGAATACTGACTATAACGGTAAAAACGTGTTGCTCTTTGATGTTGACCCGAACAAAAGCTTCGCAGCCACAAAGTTGGATCCTTATAACAAGGATGTGACATTTTTGGAAGGTGCCAACGTAATCTACAAGACTTTTGGTCAAAACCTAAACGGAGCTTTTGCTTCGCTTACCGCTGACTTTAAGTCTATGGATTTGTTGAATAAGGCAACTGCTACTTATACCAATCCAGGTTATGCAACTATGGATCCTGCAGCCCAAGCAGCTGTAGATGCTTTAGCTAATGCTGCCAAAACTGAGTTTAACAGTACAGCCGTTGGCGGGCTTTCTGGTGCTAACAAGATAAACGCTATTCTAGACGATATCAACAATGTGATATCTGGTTTGGGCGGAATACTCACAGATAGCAACATAAAAGACGTCTTGGAGGCGCTTAAAAAGGCAGGTGAGGGTCAAGGGGATATAGCCAAGGCATTGGATAAGAGTCTGATATCTATTTCCAGTACTACTCTTTCCCCAGGAACCAATCATGTTAGTCTGAACCTTGCAGGCGACCTATTGCACACCAATACGGTCTCCTACATGGATGCTGATTATAAGACTAATAACCTGGGTGCGGATGGCAAATATTTTGTCACTGGTTCTGGGTTGAACCCAGACGAAAAAACCGCTAGCAACATGGAATTGCTCAAAACGCTAAACACGTTCTTGAGAGATGTAAATGATGCTCTGCGCGCTTATGAGTCTGCCTCAAAGGGTGAGTTCAAGGTCAAAGAGGGCGCGGTTCAAACCGTAACCTATACCTTCGCTAACATCAAAAATTCGGATCTACTCAATGTTAGGAACATAAGTGGTAATACTGGCATCGGTTCTCTCGACAGAATCATAAACCAGATAGGTAACGCTTATGAAAAGAGCCTAGTGGCTGGACCGGAGGATAATGCTGCTGGTACGGCGGCTAATGCTGCTCTAATGGCATCGCTTGGTTCCATATTCAGCACAACTGCTTCTAAACAAATGCAAGACGATCTCAAAGCTGTACTTGCACTTGATGTCAATAAGTTGCCTATCAACAACCTCAGGGACGAGATAGCTGCTTGGCAGAAAAACATCACAGATCTGAAAGATGCTTACAAAACTTATAGCGAAGCAGATATCGCTACAGGTTCGGCAGCTTCCGAAGTTCTGCATGTTGGTCCTAACTACTCATCTGGCTTAGGTGGTGCTGCCTCCAACCAGATACACGTAAACTACGTCTCTGTGGATGTCAAAGGTTTGGGCTTGCAAGCTCAGGTTATAGACACACGCGAAGGCGCTCAAAGGGCTATTGACAACATACAGCAAAACATAAAGGTTATGAGCAGTAACCGTGCAGCCATAGGTACGTACATCAACCGCCTTGACTACACTGTGAACAACATAGCTTCTATGGAGTACAACATCCAGGATGCAGAAAGCCGCATTCGCGACACTGACTTTGCAACGGAAACCACAAACTTCACCAGGAATCAAATCATGGTGCAGGCTTCCACGAGCATGTTGGCGCAAGCGAATAGCTTACCGCAAGCCGTTCTCGGATTGATTGGTTAATTTAACCTTGTAGGGGTAGGCTCCCGTGCTAGCGCGAATGCACGGGAGCTTTTTTTTATTCACCCCTTTTTTTAGCATCATCTTTTTCTATTAAATCTTGCCGCTTGTCGTGTTGTTTTTTTCCGCGGCAGATGGCGATTTCAAGTTTGGCGTGGCGGTTTTTGAAATAGAGTTTTAATGGGATTATTGTTAAGCCCTTTACTTCTATGGATTTTTGGATTTTTTCAATCTCGTGCTTGTGGGCGAGGAGTTTTCTTCGCCTTGCCGGAATGTGGTTGAATTGGTTTGCTTGCAAGTATTCGTTTATGTGCGCACCCACAAGCCAAAGTTCGCCTTTCTCGGAAATATCCACCCAAGATTCGCTGATGCTTATTTGCCCAGCCCTAACAGATTTGACCTCTGATCCGGCAAGCATAATCCCAACCTCAAAACATTCCAGAACCTCGTATTGATGCGAAGCCTTGCGGTTGTGAATTGCCGAAAATCTCTGATTTTTTTGCATAAAACTAACCCACCGCAACCTCTTTTTGCCTGAATATGACAGCCAAAATCTCGGCAACCGCTGCAAAAAATTCATTGGGCAAGGGGTCGCCAACTTCCACAACATCGTACATAGCGCGGGCAAGCGGCTTGTTTTCAACTATGGGCACATCGTTTTCTTTTGCCAGCTCCTTTATTCGCTCGGCGGTTTTGTCTGCTCCCTTTGCAACAACAAGAGGAATTTGGTCTTTGCCGCGCTCGTAGCGCAAGGCTATTGCCAAGTGAGTGGGGTTGGTGATTACCACAGTCGCGCTCGGAACCTCTTTCATCATAAAGCGTTGGTGCATTTGATACATAGCCCGCTTGCGAGCCGCTATGACTTTTGGATCGCCTTCGGCGTTTTTATGTTCGTCTTTAACTTCGTTCTTGGTCATTTTCATTTCGTTGAAGGTTTTTCTTTTTTGATAAATCAAATCGATAATCCCGAGTATTATCAAAAATACCAGTATTTTCAAAAGCATTTCAACCAAAATGTCTATCATATAAGCACAGAAAACCCCTATCTGCATATCTGCCATATACAAAACATCTTCATAATGCTTTTTTATCACCGTATATGCAATTATCCCCACTATGGTTATTTTAACCAAACCCTTAAAAAGTTCTATCCACGCATTTTTCCCAAACATCTGCTTTAAGCCGGAGAGGGAAAAAACATTTGAGAATTTTGGGCGCAATTTTTCCAGCGTAAAATGCAAACCAACCTGAGACAAATTTCCAACAACTCCAACAACCAAAAAAAACAAAAGCATTGGAGCTAGCAAAGTGATTACCAAATAAAGAATATGAACCGAAAGCGAGGCAAAATTCGTTATGGTTGGTTCCCAGTCTATGTAGCCTGTGAAAAATTCACGCATAATATCTTTGCACTTAGAGGCAAAATCATCGCCAAAAAAATAAAATCCAATTAAAGCAGCAATTAGGGAAATAGCATTGGACAAATCCATTGAACGCCCTATTTGCCCTTTTTTAAGAGCATCTGTTTTTTTCTTTGACGTGGGGTCTTCGGTTTTTTCTTCGTCTTCTGCCATTTATCCCCTGCCCGCCCGTAAAATCGCAAACAAGGCTCTTTGCAACTGCTCAAAATTCGCATTGAAAACCTGCACCATAAGAGGCATGGAATAGATTAAAACAATTACCCCTATAAACACTTTCACAGGAATACCGAGTATCCAAACTTGCAACTGAGGCATAACCCTATTCATAAGCCCAAGAGAAACTGTGCACAAAAAAATAGCTCCCATAACAGGTGCCGCAAACTGAAATGCAACCACAAAAGAACTGGTGGAGAGCAAAATTAAAATGGAAGCAAAATTGCGAGTGTCCCAAACAAAATTCCCAATCGGAATATATTGGAAAGATTCAAACAGCACCCGTATAAAAAAGTAATGACCGCCGCTGGCCAAGAACAAAACTATTAAAAGTATAGTTAAAATTATGGAAAAAATATCGCTTTGAAATTCAGTAAAGGGGTTCATAGTTCCCTGCATAAGCCCAATATCGCGCGCTATCCATTCACCGCCCATAGCAATAAAATACCACAAAAAAGATGCCGCAAAACCTATCATTATACCTATAAAAACCTGTTCCAGAACAATCATAAAAAAGAACACCGGAGAATTTGCAATGGCAAAACCTATCAGAGGCATTTGCGGATATACCAAGATGGTGAGCAAAAGGGATATTGCGGCTTTCACGGTTGTCGGCACAGAGTTCTGAGAAAACATGGGCAATAAAAAAACTATTGTGGCAATGCGTATGAGAGCGAGTATAAAAAGCTCTATTTTTTCTACGGCAAGGTCTGTAAGCGAAGATGCAAGGGAGAGCATATCACCTCTGTTTCCATTTAACCCTGTAACGAGGCTCGTGCAAAATCGCAGCCCAAATAATGCCGTGCCCAGGGTCTTTTAAATCAAATTGATATTTGGTGCTTTTCTTCTCTTTTGGCGGGGGGCTAGCAGCTATCATCGTGTGCGGGTGGGTGTGGTGAAGCTCTTGCTCTAGTGCTGGTCTATGTTCATGCTTTGGTTCATGCTTTGGCTCATGCTTTGGCTCAAATTCAGGCTCTTCTTTGGGTGGAAGCCCCATGTATTCGCGTATTTCTCTGAATGGGTCTGGAATAGGCTCGGTTGCTTCCGGGGGTGGAGTATATTTTTGAGCTGCTTTTTTTGCAGCATCTTTTTTTTGCTTGTTATATGCCGCAATCATTTGAATGGCAGCTATAACAATAAATATGATGAGCGGTTCCATTTTTTATTTCAAGTCCTTTTCTGAAACGCCGGAAATTTGCGTGCGCATTTGGGTATCTGCTTTTATGTTCTGCAAATTGTAATAATCCATAACTCCCATGCGCCCGTTTTTCAAGGCATCTGCCATTGCAAGCGGAATTTGAGCCTCTGCTTCCACAACCTTTGCCTGCATTTCAACAACTCTCGCTTTCATTTCCTGTTCAGCGGCGGCGGCCATTGCACGTCTCTCTTCGGCTTTTGCCTGCGCGATTTTTTTATCTGCCTCGGCGCGGTCGGTTTCCAGAATTGCGCCTATATTGTGGCCCACGTCAACATCTGCAATATCTATGGAGAGAATTTCAAAAGCTGTTCCGGCATCCAAGCCGCTGGCAAGCACTTTTTTGGAAATCATATTCGGGTTTTCCAAAACCTCTTTGTGATTTTTTGCGCTGCCTATGGAACTGACAATGCCCTCGCCCACGCGGGCGATAACCGTTTCTTCGCCTGCACCGCCAACCAGCTTGCGAATGCTTGCTCTCACGGTTATTCTTGTAACCGCCTGCAACTGAATTCCGTCCAAAGCAACCGCACTCACCTTTGGGGTGGTAATCACTTTTGGATTAACGCTCATCTGCACGGCTTCAAGAACATTTCTGCCAGCTAAGTCTATAGCCGCGCTCTCTGCAAAAGAGAGATTTATATTTGCCTTGTTTGCCGCTATAACAGCCTGCACAACACGCAGCACATTGCCGCCGGAGAGGTAATGCGCCTCTAGCAGATTTGTTTCCACAGGAATACCAGCTTTAACGCTCAAAATCCTGGATTCAACAATCATACGCGGATTGACCTTCCTGAGCCGCATTCCGAGCAACTGAAAAATGCCCACGCTCGCCTTTGAAAACAGAGCCTGCAACCACAAGCTAAAGAAACTTGCCAAAAAATAAACTAAAACAAGGGCTATTACCCCTAATACAAGCATACCTATAAGAGTGACCTGTGCTGTCATTATATGAACTCCTTTGAATGGAACGTAAGCAATATAGAAAAATCATCATACCAATTCTTTTCGAATGTCATTTATCAATTGTGAAATAGGCCTGACATAATTTTTTAGCCCAATATGCTGTTTTGCATATTTAAGTCTTCGGCTGTTGTCGGGCAAATAAAAGATTTGCCGTTGTTCGCCAAGCAGTGTTAATTTATCGTCCGATAAATCTTCGTCAAAAGTAACAACATGAAAAATATATTTTACTTTAAACCTATTGTAAGTTTCTATGCTACTACTTACATTTTTCCAACGTTCACGAATTGTACGCTTACAGGAAATTCCTATAAGCCAACCATCTTTTGCTTTAATCCAATTATCAACTTCAAGGTCAGCTTGAAAATCAAGAATACGTTTTTCTGCCATTTTAACATACTCTGGAGAAAGTTCTATTCCTAGATAATAGACATTATTCATCAATGCAGCAATAGCGGTTGTACCGCTTCCCATAAATGGATCTAAAACTACTTCTGCGTAAGTTGATGAGATAATTCTATCTATTAAAGCAATGGGAAAAGGAGCTGGATGTCCATTTTTCATTTCTTGTGTAAATTCCCACACATCTCCTACCGCATTAGCTTTTGGAACAAGCTTAAAATTGGGTTTCGCAATAAGATAAATAACTTCATAAGTGGGCAAAAAATAGCCGGGATTAAAATTTATACCCCCTTTTCTACGCCAAATAATAATTTGTCTAACTGGAAAACCATTTAAAATATCCTGTCTATCTTGCAATAAACCATCTTGAACGCGCCATTTATGATTATAAAAAATCGCTCCATCTTCTTTTATCAAACGAAACATTTCTGTTAGGCAGTCTCTTTGCCATTTTACATATTTATCGTGCGGCATATTGTCATCAAAATGGCTATAGCCATTTTGCAATGCAGCGTTTGCCCATTTTCCACTTTTGGTATAAGCTTTCATTCCGTTCCCTGTGGAATTTTTAAGATTATACGGCGGTGAAGTTACAATCAAATCAATAGAGCTATCCGGTATTTTTTTCATTACCTTTAAACAGTCTCCGCAAACTATCATATTCAAATATTCTTCAATTTTTCCAGTATTTTGCTTTCCCATACCTTAAATATACAAAATATTCCCTATTAATCATAATAAAATCTCGAAAAATGGTTAATTTAACGTAAATTGCCAATATTTTTTTCTAGATTTAAATAACATCAATATAGGCAAACATTATGAAAACAGTTTTTGTGGTAGATGACAACGCAGAGGACTTGGCAGCAGCGAAACAAGCCTTGAGCGGTAGTTATCAGGTTTTAACAATACCTTCCGCAGAGAAAATGTTTTGGTTGCTCTCCGAAACAACTCCAGACATAATCTTGCTGGATATTGAAATGCCAGAAATGGACGGTTTAACCGCGCTTGCAAAATTCATGGCAAACGAATATGCGGCAAGAATCCCAGTTATGCTTTTAAGCTCCTCCGCAAACGCAGAGACAGAAGCTAAAGGAATCTCCCTCGGTGCGGTGGATTTTATCTCCAAGCCATTTTCTGTGCCGCTTATGCTCAACCGCATCAAAAACCATTTGCGCATAGGCGATTTGGTGAAAAACCGAACCGAGCGCATTGAGCAACTGCAAAAAAGCATTGTGTTCACATTTGCCAATATAGTGGAAAGCCGCGACAAAGTTTCGGCTGGGCATATCACTCGCATATCTCAATACATAAAAGTTTTGGTGAAAGCCATGCTCGCCAGAGATGTTTACCAAGAAGAACTCGCCGATTGGGATTTGAATTCGGCAATTAGCGCTGCCCATTTGCACGATGTTGGGAAAATTGTGGTATCGGAATTGATTTTGAACAAGCAGGGTAAATTAACCCACGAAGAATACAGTGAAATTAAGCGGCACACCACAGAAGGCGAAAAAATTATCGAGCAGATGATAACCCAAACTGGCGATTCTTTGTTTTTGTACCACGCCAAGCTTTTTGCAGGCGCCCATCACGAAAAATGGGACGGAACAGGATATCCGCGAGGTTTGCAAGAAGAAGATATTCCGCTTCAAGGTCGCATAATGGCACTTGCAGACGTGTACGATGCGCTTGTGTCTGAAAGGCCATATAAACCAGCCATCACCTGCGATGAAGCAGCAGAGATTATTAAAAAAGATTCCGGAGCGGCTTTTGACCCGCTAATTGTTGATGTTTTTAATGAAATTAAAGAAGAATTTGCAGAAATAGTAAAAAACACAAGCAAGGATATGTGATGAAGCGTTTAACTCTATTTTTGTTTACCTTCTCTTTTGCCGTGGTGTGCGCAACACTCTTTTTTGCGAACAAATTCGTGGATTTTTCTCTGAGCATTATGAAAGAAAACATTGAACGTCATTCCATTGCAGTGGCAAAACACTTAGCGGATATGGTTAGCGTTGATGAACTGGACAAATACCGTGAAAAATCAGATATGCAATCGCAGTCTTACCAAAATTTGCGTGAAAGGCTGCGAGACTTTGCAAAAGAATCCGATGTCGCTTATGCTTATTTTATTCGCCCCGAAGAAAATTATTTGCAATATATAATAGACAACGATTTCGACGATTCAACGCGGGTGGGTTTAGATACTCCCCCTATCAGCTACGAAAAGCTGCCCTTGCTCAAAGATGTGAAAACACAGGGCAAAGCCCTATATACCGGTCTTGGCAATTACGAAGCGGACTGGGACGGACTCTCCACTGCTTATGTTCCGATGTACGATAAAAAAGGCAATTTAAAAGCTATTGTAGGCGTGGATATAGAGGATAAACACATTGTTCGCGCCGAACAGATGGTATTCAGACTAATCGTCTTGCAGATTATCTCGGTGGTAATCGTATTCATAAGCGGTTTGCTCGGCATCATCAGTTTTCGCAACGAAGCGCGCATAGCGGAGAAAGCCAAAATAAACGCAATTAATGCCAATGCCTCTAAAACAAAATTTTTAGCAACCATAAGCCACGAAATACGCACACCTATGAATGCCATAATAGGTTTTTCAGAAATTGAACTTTTGAAAGAAGAAACCCCAGCAGAGATAAAAAACACATTTCGCAAAATACATAACTCCGGTTATATGCTGCTCGGGATTATCAACGATATTCTAGACCTCTCTAAAATTGAAACAGGAAAATTTGAAATTGTCCCCATCAACTACGATACAGCCAGCCTAATCAACGACACCGTCCAATTGAACCTGATGCGAATCGGCAGCAAACCCATTGAATTCACGCTCAAAGTCGAAGAAAATTTGCCAGCAAAATTATTAGGAGACGAACTTCGCATTAAGCAGATTCTGAACAACCTGCTCTCAAATGCCATTAAATACACAAAAGAAGGGCAAGTGAATGTTTCCTTTGCACTCGCACCTCGCGACAAAGAAACCATAAACCTCGTGATAACCGTAAGCGACACGGGTCAGGGCATGACCAAAGAACAAGTGGAGCGTTTGTTTGACGAGTATTCTCGCTTTAATATGGAGCTCAACCGCACAGTAGAAGGCACAGGGCTTGGAATGAGCATAACCAAACGCCTTGTGGAAATGATGGACGGGAAAATCATCGTTGAGAGCGAAGCGGGCAAAGGTTCTGTATTCACCGTGCGTGTTGCGCAAACGCTCACAGGCAGCGAGCCGCTTGGCAAGGAACTTGCGGAGAATCTGCAAAGTTTGCGTTTTTCCGGTGAATCGCAGCTCAAAGAAATTCAAAAAGTTCGCGAATATATGCCTTATGGCAGCGTGCTTGTGGTTGATGATGTGGAAACCAACCTGACTGTGGCAATGGGTTTAATGGCACCTTATGGTTTGAAAATTGAACTCCTCGCAAGCGGAATAGAAGCCCTTGAGAGAATAAAAGAAGGCAATGTTTATGATATTGTGTTTATGGATCACATGATGCCAGAAATGGACGGCATTGAAACGACAAAAAAAATAAGGGAAACAGGTTATGCAAAACCCATAATCGCGCTGACAGCAAATGCGGTGGCTGGGCAGGCGAATATGTTTCTCAAAAACGGTTTTGACGATTTTATTTCCAAGCCAATAGACATAAGGCAGTTGAACAAAGTGCTGAAAACTTGGGTTCGCGATAAAGCACCGCCAGAAGTTGTGGAAAAAGCAAAACAGGAGCAAGGCACAAGCAAAGATATAATTCCTCAGTCAAGAACCGATTTGCTGGGCATTTTTGCAAAAGACACCAAAAAATTTCTGCCCGCTATTGAATCCGCTTTAGAAAACATAGCCAAAGCAACAGACGAAGATCTGCACCAGTTCACAATAAAAGTCCACGCTATGAAAAGCGCCCTTGCAAACATAAACGAAAAAGAAACATCAAACTTGGCGGCCGAGTTGGAAAAAGCCGGAAAAGAGCAAAACAGAAATAAAATTGAGGCAGAAACCCCCGCATTCATCGCCAAGTTAAAAGCTATAATAGCAAAGATAGACGAAGGGGCAGACCAAGGAGCAGATGCAGACGAAAATCCGGCATATCTTAAAGAACAGCTGCAAATAATAAGCGTAGCCTGCGAAGTTTATGATGTGGAAAGCATTGAAACCGCCCTTGAGAATTTGAAGAAAATGAAATGGACAAAAGAGACCAGAGCGTTTATAGATAAAATATCCGAATATATTCTCTTCAGCGACTTTGAGGCAGTGAGTAAATTATGCTTTGGCAAGACATGAGCGAAATCAATACCGAGTTGAGGAATAGCATTCTTTGCATTCCTCCCTATCAACAATGCATTACAAAAGAATTCATCGGAAAAATGTACAAGAAAAAGAATAACGAGAAATTGCTTGTAAATAACATAACCAACATTATTCTCTCCCCGTGGCAACGCGCATATCAAATGGAATTTCGCTATAAAAAAACGAAAATATTTGAGCCTTTCATACCTGTTTTGGAATATGGGGTTTTCTCCTCTGTGCTCACAGACTGGGTGTGCGCATATTTAACCCTATTGCCCGTTGTTGAAGCGAGCCTTAGAAGATGGATGAAGCAAGAAAATATGTCTTTGACAAGCCTGCACAAATTCTACTACACTTTTGGCAAGTATTCCAGAAAATATATAGAGGGTGTCGATGATGAAAAAGAGAATATAACAAAAGAGTATATAAGATATTTAAAGCACGGTTTTAGAATGTTGTATATGAGTTTTGAAGAATGTCATAGAAAAAATTTTAAAGAGATTTTTAACCGGAATTTAGCCCTGCACAAATTGGAAGGAGCAATGGACACGCAAGAAACTTTGCGCAACGTCACAAGAGTTCTGCTGCTTATGGACGTTATCTCTGAATTGTATTTGATGCAGGAATCAGATGATTTGTGGCAAGACTGCATTTCTGTGGATCCGGAGCAAAATGTGAATTTTCAATTGCGCTGGCACTTATACGAAAAAAAGGCAAGTATCAAAACCGGACACAATGATTTTTTAATTGTCCAAAATGCCCTTGTTGGTAAATCTTCCGAAAAAAAGAAAAGAGAGTTGCTCAAACACTTAAAAGAGGAAATGCCAATTATCTATCCCGATCAAAAAATTGGTCTGCATCTACAGCGTTGGTAACTATTGAATTTGCTGCTTAGCCAAAATAGCCCGCTTTTCCCCTAGAATCCTTGTGTAAAACAAAATGCCCTCTTTTTCGCCTTTTGGCGAAAGGCGGTGAATTTCCGCCTCTGGAACAACCTCAACTCCGCGTTTTTTCAATGTGATTTTTCCAATGCCGTGTTTTTTTAGCATTGCTTTCACATTATTTGTGGAAAGGCTGCTTTGGTCTATAACCTTGTATGCCGCAAATCCATTATGCTCAAGCGGCGGTTCCTCGCAAGAGAGATAAGCGAGGGTGGAATCTATCTGCCAAAAACCTCGCTTCTTTGCCTCGCTCAAAAACAGGTGGCTGCGAACCAAAACAGGAACAGGCTCTAAAATAAAATTGCCCAATTTTTTTATATCCGAATTTGTATTTTGCAATTCATCTTTTTCGCATTGCCATTCAAAAGTTTTTCCCTCGCAAATAGCAGCCGCCCTAATAATTCCTTTTCCAAACACACCCGTTAGCATAAGGCACTCCCTGCAATCTTTCGCATCTCCCAAATAAAGAATATTGCTCTCCTTTGGGAGTTCTTCTTCTGGAAATGCAGGCGGGAGTTTCACCATTCCACCGCGAAATTTTTTGGAGAGTTCAAGGATGCTTTCAAAACTCGGATTCATTCCCTCTCGCCTTGCGGGGTCTATGCAAAAAAAATCTCCGTTCTTAACTTCCAGTGCATTTTGCAAAACCGCCCTGTGAGGTTGTTTCAAACGTTCCATATTCTCGTTGAACATCAAAACCCTTTCCGGTGCAATATCCGCACCGCTTGCAACAATGCCGCTCGGCAGCCAAAAACTATCCCCGCCCATGCCGCAGCACAAATCGGCAATTTTAGCCCCGCTCTGCCACATCTTTGCCTTGTATTCAGAAATATCCCTTGCGGTTGCCTGTTCAAAAGCCAGCCTATCGCAAATTAAATCCACATTTTGCAAACAAAATTTTTTCCTTGACTTTGGCAAAATTTCAAGATAGTGAATTAGGGCGCGCCTCTCTTGCTGGTTATATTTTTTGGAAAGTTTATCGGATAGTTTCAGGGGATCTTTTAGCAAGGGCAAACATTCTTCTGCAATAGGGCGTATTTCCGCTTTTCGCAAAAATTCCAGTGCCTCCAAAGGAAGGCTATCTTCAATTTCAATTTTGTTCCGCCAGTCCATTATTTGAATTTTTCTCGTTTTTTATGTCTAAAAGGTATGTGTACAATGTCTTCATAGTACTGTAAAATCAAAGATTAGATGTTTCAAACACAATTCCGAATGATTAGATTCATAATAATATTTCACCATTTTATGGTTTTTGGAATACAAGTACTCTTTCTCCCTATTATCTTTTTTGAGTAAATTGTTAATACCTTCTATAGTTAGAGAAACTGTACCTTCCAATAAATAACCGACTAAAAATCCAAATGGATATTTTTCTGTAACAAAATTATCAATACCCGTATCAATGTATCTTCTTTTTAAAGCATAATCTTTTTCTTTCAGATTTTTAGCTTCGAAAAATATGTTATATTCTTTTTCAGATTTTAATGTTTTAAAACATAAATCTATACGTAAGCTCTTTGAGGCAAATCCTTTTATTTTTTTTGCAGATACCTTAGGCAAATTATGTTCTACTTCAATAATAAGAAAAGGACTTTTTGTTTTTATAGGATTATTTTCAATATATTCAGATAGCTGTTTTGTTATATCATTTTCTTGCCAGTCCAATTGTATTAATTTATCCCTTATAGATTGATTATACGCCTCAACAAGTAAATGAATACACTTATTTTCAACTCTATCTTTAAATTTTGAAATATGCTTAAAATTTCCAGTCATTGTTCCTCTAAGTTTAAGATTTCAATAATTAGTTCAGCAGCATCTTCCATAGCCATAGATTGACTCCAAAAACGTCGTTGATTTGGACGGATGATGAAAATATCATCTCCACTATAATAGTTCAATTTCTTGCGAAAATAAATACTACCAGCTTTTTTTTCCCATAAATATTCATCTATTTTTTTTAATTCTTTGCTAATACAATCCTCTGAGGATACCAACTTCCTTTTATTTTTCTCAAACGAAATTTTCACTACCAATAAAGGATTATTTCTATTATTAGTATATATAGTAGCATTAGCAAAAAGAGATTGCTCTTCTAAAAAATCATTTAACTCCGAACAAAGCATTTCTGCGTATGGTTTTATGTTAGAAATAGGTAATAATCCTTCTGATTTCTGCTGTTTTTCAAACAAGTCTAAATTATATTCTAAAACATCATTTATGTTTATTTGCTCTTTTTTTGATAACTTTAAAATATCATTAAATAGTATGTTATCAATATTTTTTTCAATATTAGAATATTCTTGAGAAATATCTTGAAGTATTTTTTTATTCTTTTTAAGATTAATTAATTTATCTACTAAATTATTTATTTTTTCAATATACATATTATTATCATCAAGTAAATAAGGTAACAGTAACATTTCATTCATTTGTATTCTTTCTCGTTCAATACCCCATGACGATGCAAGCATAAAAAAGAAATATTTACTAAATGCCGAGTTGAGAATAGCCACTAATGCTTTCTTTTCAATAGCAGTTATATTTTCTCCATTAATAACATAAGCTGAACTAAGACAATATGCTTTATAGTCAACATACGATGCTGCTATTTGCTTTTCCGATTGTGCTTGTTTTATAACAATAAACGGAGGTTTAAAATATCGTTCTTCTATTTTTCTATATTTAGCTGAATTTATATAACACGCTGATTTTGGTGTGTAATATCGCTCTATTTTTCTTGTATCAATTATTGTTTGAGGAACAAAATCTAAATGTTCAGAATCTGCATTAAGTCCTGTAGCAAAAGCCCATTGTTTGTTTTTTCTAGCAAATACGCTTTTAAGTATTTTATATTTAGAATTGATTTTTTCCATCAATTTCAAATCAGCTATACCGCCCCACATTGCAATCTTCCAAATCTTAGTATCGGGATCTTGGCATTCTTTTCTAGGCAAATATTTTACATCTGTACTGTCAATAGCTATGCCTTCTAAAACATTTGATTTTACATAAGTTTTGGGTGCATAGTATACAATTCTGGGATTAGGATTTTTTGGTTCATCTTTTCTATAAAACACAATACTTATAGGTCCAACCGCATCGCCGAAAAGTTGTCCGCCAAAATCTTTAGGAGCTTTTCTCAGAATAGAAAAATTATACACCTTTTCTACATAACATTCTTGCATTAACCATTTTCTAAAGCTTTGATAAAAACTACCTGTATTGGTTAATACTTTTGTGTTGAAAATCATAGCAATTTCACCATTGGGAGCAAATTTTACAGCTTTATGCAAAAATGGTAATACCTTCTCCTTGGCGAATTGATTATCATCGCAATATTGACGAATAGATTTTAAAAGATTATCTGTTCCAAACGGTGGATTACCTATAACTAAATCAAAATTAATACTTTCTATTTCTTTAATTTCCCCAATTGCATCTCTACAATATAAATTTTTTCCTTGTTTTTTTAACGTCATATCATTAGGATCATTTATTAGATTAGGTAATTGTTGTTCTTTGTTTTGCCAAAGTGTTTTTGGTTCTAGCTTATCAACTAAAGCTAAATATAAACTAAAAGCAGCTACTTTTATCGCATTACCATCTATTTCTATTCCATATATATTATCTATTAATATTTTTTTTAATACTTTAAAATCAGTTAATTTTTCTAAATTGTGAGCTTTTTCATAACGCTTAACTAGACGTTTAAAACTTTCCACCAAAAAAATCCCCGAACCACAAGCCGGATCCAATATTTTCAATTCATATTGTTTGTCATTTGAATTTATCGGTAGATTTTCATTCAAAATCAATTCTACTAACGAAGGGGGCGTATAATAAATACTAGATTCCTTTTTTTGGTTTCTATTAACTTTTGATAGAAAATTCTCATAAATTTGGCTTAAAAGTTCAATTGGGATAATACCAAAATCAAATAAACGCCAATTAGGAAACAATTCCATTTGGTGCGCATCTTTATTATAACCAGAAATAAAACATTTGCGAATTATGTCTAAATGTTCTTGTTTTATCTTTTTATCTTCACCCGTTTCAATAGAAAAAACATTTCCGTTAAAATGTTTTTCCAATTTTTCATATAATAAATAAGTAGCGTTTTTGTCTTTTAAAATATCAAAATAACTTTTTGCATTTTTTTTAATCTTGGCGTAAAAAATTTCATCGGTAGCCCCTCTATCTTCTAAATATAATAGAAATAAAGAACGTAAAATTAAACGATGAATAATTTCCGTTTTTAATTCTTTATCCATTAATTCAGTCGCTTTAGTTAAACTTTCAACAAGATATTTGTCAACTCTTTGTTGTACTTTAATTTTCTCTCTGATATTTACCGCTTCTTCTATTGACCAAATTAAGCCTGAATCAATTGCAATAGATGAAAAAATACGTAACAATTTTTTCAATTGTTCTTTGTCGGAATATTTATATGATTTCAATTCTTTTTTTTCAAGTTCTTTTTTGTAATTTGTCTGATTTGTAATAAAAACAGGTGTTTCTATGCAGTTATAAATTCTAATTTCCACATCATCATAAACATATAGAAATGAAACTTTTTTATAATTCCATGCTTTTTTATGTATATCTGCTATTTGTTTTAATGTTGGCGTATCAAAAGATAATACTTTTTTAATGAAAACGGCAGGATAACTATTTTTTTCATCTTGACTAAAATAAATTTTGTCAATACTAAACTTCTTCACTTGGTTAATTATTTCTTTTTGAGAAACAGAAATGTTCCCACTTTTATTTACGTCAATAGCTCTTTCAAACCCTAATTCTTTTATAATACTTTTTTCCATATCCTCACACCACCCTCAACTCCATCCTAGCCTACCTTATCTGCAAGGTAGTATTCGTTTTCAACTCGTTATTAATATAGTAAAAATCGCCTATGTTTTCAACATTATTCGTAAAATTTGCTATATTTATGCTTATGAATAGATATACAATGCCCGAATGTTTCCTTGCAGTTGTGTTCTGCATCTCCTTGTTTTCCTCTTGCACTAATAACGACAACGAAACTTCGCAGACTTACGAGTACTGCGTTTATCCTGTCGATAAATTCTGTGCGGATGGTCCTTTTACCACGTGCCAAGAAAACGGAAGGTTGAGCAACACCTGTCCTTACCCTCCAAGCTCTTCGCCAAGCAGCATTCCATCGTCAAGTTCAAAGCCGAGCAGTAGTTCTTCACGCCCTGTCAGTTCGTCTAGTGTTGCGAATGTTGGCGGTTCTTGCAATATAAGCGGTTACAAAACCAAGCGAATAGGCAGTCAAACTTGGATGGCAGAGAATTTGAACTGCAATGTTGCGGGTAGCGTATGCTGGGGTAAAGACCCAGCCAACTGCCAAAAATATGGAAGACTTTATAAATGGGAAACTGCAATGGTTGCCTGCCCCAGTGGTTGGCATTTGCCGAATACTGACGAATGGAAGAAGCTAATAGATTTCGTTGGAGGTCAATCTACCGGAGGAACGAAATTAAAAGCGACTAGCGGTTGGACTTTGGATGGTAATGGTCAGGATACGTATGGGTTTTCCGCTCTGACTGGTGGCTTCGGCTATTCCGATGGCAGTTTCTACCCTGAAGGTGACTGGCCCATCGATATATTAGGCGGTATCTGCGGCGAATGGTGGAGTGCCACGAAAAGCAGTAAGGGCTGCCCACAAGATTTCAGTATGTGGTCCAGTAGAGAGGACGTAATGTGGAGTGAAAACTGTGAGGGTGACCTGTATAGCGTTCGTTGTGTGCAGGATTAATTTCGCAAAAATTCAAGTGCCTCCAAAGGAAGGCTATCTTCGTTCATTCTCTAAATACCATTTGTACAATTTCTCAACACCTTCTTCAATCTCAACTTTGTGCTTCCAACCCATAGATTGAATTTTGCTGACATCGCAGAGTTTGCGCATTGTGCCATTGGGTTTTGAGCTGTCAAAAATAATTTTGCCATTGTAGTTTATTATTTTTGCCACGAGTGCGGCCAAGTTTGATATACTTATTTCCTTTCCTGTTCCTATATTTATATGGCTTTTGACATCTGCGTAATTTATGTTTTCCAAGCAATAAACACAGGCATCTGCCATATCCTCGCTCCACAAAAACTCGCGCAAAGGCTCGCCCGTTCCCCACAGTGCCAAAACATCTGCCCCTTCGCATTTTGCCTTATGTATTTTGTAAATCATCGCTGGCAAAACGTGGCTGTTCTCTGGGTGGAAATTGTCATTTGGTCCGTAGAGATTTGTTGGCATAACCGCTATGTAATTTGTGCCGTATTGCAAATTGAAACTCTCGCACATTTTTAAGCCAGCAATTTTTGCTATAGCATAAGGTTCATTCGTTTTTTCCAACTCGCCTGTTAAAAGCGCATTTTCCGGCATCGGCTGGGGAGCATCTTTTGGGTAAATGCAGGTGCTGCCCAAAAACAGAAGTTTTTTCACATTGTGCCTAAAGCTCTCCCCAATAACATTTTGCTGAATTTGCAAGTTTTCATAGATAAAATCTGCGCGGTAGGTGTTGTTGGCAATTATTCCCCCAACCTTTGCCGCAGCCAAAACCACAAATTCAGGTTTTTCCTTGTCAAAAAAATCCTTTACTGCATTTGGGTTGAGCAAGTCAAGCTCTGCATGGCTTTTGCCTATTAAATTTGCATAGCCCTTATTCTGCAAAGAACGCCAAATTGCAGAGCCAACAAGCCCGCGATGTCCGGCAATATAAATTTTAGATGTCTTTTCCATGCTCTTTTTTAGCCTGTTTAATATCGTTTTCAACCATTATCTTAACCAATTCTTCAAAGGAGGTTTTTTTAGGATTCCAACCGAGCAGGGTTTTGGCTTTAGTCGGATCGCCTAGCAGTTGCTCAACCTCTGCGGGTCTAAAATACTTTGGGTCAACTTCAACAATAGCATTTCCTGTTTTGGAGTCAATGCCCTTTTCCTCCACTCCCTTTCCTTCCCATTTGAGTTCAATGCCCGCATTTTTGAATGCAAGGGTTGCAAACTCTCTAACGGAATGGTACTCGCCTGTGGCTATAACAAAATCCTCTGGCTCTTTGTGCTGCAAAATTAGCCACATGCACTCAACATAATCCCTTGCATATCCCCAGTCTCGCAGGGAATCTAAATTGCCCAAATACAGCTTGCTTTGCAAACCCAAAGAGATGCGCGCTGCCGCAAGTGTGATTTTTCTGGTCACAAAAGTTTCGCCACGCCGCTCGCTCTCGTGATTGAAGAGAATACCGTTTACAGCATACATTCCATAACTTTCGCGGTAATTTTTTGTTATCCAAAAACCGTAGAGTTTTGCAACTCCATAAGGAGAACGCGGATAAAAAGGAGTGGTTTCTTTTTGAGGAATTTCTTGGACCAAGCCGTAAAGTTCGCTTGTGCTCGCTTGGTAAATGCGGGTTTTCTTTTCCATGCCCAAAATGCGCACCGCTTCTAAAAGGCGAAGCGTTCCAATGGCATCTGCTTCTGCGGTATATTCCGGCACATCAAAAGAAACTTTCACGTGGCTTTGCGCAGCGAGGTTGTATATTTCATCTGGCTGAACCAGTTGCAAAATGCGAATCAGCGAGCTGGAATCGGTCATATCGCCGTAGTGCAGGTTCACAAGCCGTTTTTGCTTCATATCGCGCACCCATTCATCTAAATAAAGGTGCTCTATGCGCCCGGTGTTGAACGAGCTGCTACGGCGCATAATGCCATGAACCTCATAACTTTTTTCAAGCAAAAACTCTGCCAAAAACGACCCGTCCTGACCCGTGATGCCAGTGATAAGAGCTTTTTTCATAGAAGGAAAATAGAAATCTAAAACAATGCCCGTATAAAAATAGATATGCCGCCTAAATTCCAAGAATCCAGCACTCTGTTTTCTGAGCTGGATTTAGCGTCTAAACTCACGAGACCCATTTCGCCAAAAATGGATAAACCCATCCATTCCCAAAAACGATAACCCAAAAATACTCCATATCCATTGCCCTTAGGCTCAAAATCTGCCTTTGCCTTGCCCCAAGAGGATTTAATTTCCGTGGGCGGAAGCAGCCAATAGTAACGCAAGAACAAGCTGAAATAATCGTTATCTCTTAGACTGATTAAATTCGGGGAAATGAGCAGGCGATATTCCACAAAAGCCGGAAATGCCTGTATGGTGTACTCAAAATTATGATTTTTGCTATCCTTGTCTGTTAAAATAACTGATTCCGTATTGTACAAAAACCCTACTCCTAAACCCAGAGAATGCACCTCGCTAAATTGCCACATTATGCCTGCTGATATTGGAAAAGTCAAATTAACTGTTTCAAAATCCTGTTTTACTGGCACTGCATAACTCCCAGAATCCTTATATAATTTATAATCATCTTCGTATTCATTGAATTTGGAAATCAAAAGTGTTTGGAATGTTGAGCGTTCCTCGAAAGTTATGAAATGCGCTCCGGCAGAGACAAAAAAATGCAACCCAGGTTTTATTTTTGCGGAACTTGTAGAAGCTGTATCTGTGGGAGCGGTTTTAGTAGTATCTTTAACCGTAGTATCTTTAATCGCCGTATCTACAGCTACCTTAACCGTAGTATCTATAAGAGCGGTGGCAGAATCTTTAACAACAGAAAGGGAATCTTTGGGCAATAAAACAGAGGAGGAATCTTGCGAAAATGCTATTCCAAAAAAAACCAAGAAAAAAAATACAACGTTTCTCATTTTATGCTGTTTTAAGCGCAGTTGCAATATAGAAATTTCTACCTTACACGCAATGCCCTTCACAAAAATAACAGAATACGCAAAATTGGTTCGCTTGAGCCACACGCTTTTTGCGCTTCCTTTTGCGCTTGCCTCAATGCTCGCAGCTGCAAACGGATTGCCTTCCGCAAAAGTTTTTTTGCTAATTTTGGCTTGCATGTTCGCAGCAAGGAATGGCGCAATGGCATTCAACAGGCTTGCAGATGCCAAGTTTGATTCGCTCAACCCGCGCACAGCCTCAAGGCATTTGCCAGCAGGGAAATTGTCAAAAAGCGGAGTAATTGTCTTTATAGCGCTCAACGGAGCCGCATTCGTTTTTTTCGCTTGGCTTTTAAATCCCTTTGCCTTTTATTGCTCTTTGCCCCTGTTTTTGTTTTTGCTCTCTTACTCGCTCTGGAAGCGTTTTTCTTCTCTCTCGCATTTTATGCTGGGTTTTGCCATTGGAGCAAGCCCGCTCGGAGCCTGGATCGCGGTTAGGGGAGAGCCTGCGCTTTTTCCGGTTATGCTCGGAATTATACTCGCATTTTGGATGGCAGGTTTTGATATAATCTATGCAAGCCAAGACATGGAATCCGACAAAGCCTTGGGTTTGCACTCAATACCTGCGAAATTCGGAATTGAAAAGTCCATGAGAATTTCCCTTTTTTGCCATATAGCTATGCTGCTCCTCGCCGCTTATGTGGGAGTTCATTGGAGTTTAGGACTGCCCTGGTTAATCTCTTTCGCCGTTATTTTCGTGGCTCTTTTGTATATGCACCTTTTTAGAAAATCAAATGATTTGGATTGCATGAACAGGGATTTCTTTTTGGCAAACATCGCGATAAGTTTTTTAGTTTTGCTAGGACTTGGAACCTCAATTTTTATCGGAGATACAAATGCGTTTATTCCCTAAAATTCCAGGCGATGCCAACTTTTGGCGCAAATGGAATGTGTTTTGGATAATGTTCACCGGTGCCTGCTTGCTTGCCACTCAATTTTTTGGAGCCGTGCCAGAAGTGGTGGATGATGCCGAAGACCTTATGTGGTTTGGCTTTGGCGGTTTAGCCTTTGGTTTTATAGTACAATTTTTCCGAGGGCGAAAATAGGGGCGCTAATGGTGCGCAGTCTTGTGGGACCAAGTGATAGAAAGGCAGCATTTTTGTTTTTCATAACTTCAAGTTCGTTGTGAGAAAATCCGCCTTCGGGACCTATTACCAATGATAACGGATAATCGATAGCGGGCAATGAACTATTGCCTATTGGGTCGCAGACTATTAAATTGCCTTTGAAATTCTCCAAAAAATCGTTTAAGAAAACAGGGGCTTTTATCTCTGTGAGCCAGGATTTGCGGCTTTGTTTGAGTGCCACAAGGCTTTTTGATTCCATTCTGCGGCGCAACCTGCCTAGTTCGGAATCCCTCGGTTCTTGGCTCCTTTCTGTTCTAAGCAGGTGAATTGCAGCAAGCGGCATTTGCGCTGCGTGGAACACAATTTCCTCTTCGCCACCATCTGATAAACAGCCTATCGCCAAATGAATTTGCGGCTGCGGTTCTTGCTCGCTTATGCTTTTAATATAAACCTTGCAAGTTTTTTGAGCTATATCTACAAGCTCTGCGTCTGCAAATCTGCCCTTTCCATCGCATAAAGTCAAGGTATCGCCCTTATGTGCCCTAAAAGCCCTTGTTATATGGGAGCTTTCTGTTTGGCTTAAAACAACTTCGCCAAGCGTCAAAGTATCCAAGAAAAAATTGCTATCTATATGCACAAGAAGAGGGAGAGGGATTCGAACCCTCGTTACGTGAGTAAACACGCTTTCCAAGCGTGCGCCTTAAACCACTCGGCCATCCCTCCTGGAGATGTAGGGTAAATATAGCTTTTTTTTGCTATTTTGTCAAATATTTGACAAAATCCCGAAAAATTTCTATATTTAAAGACCTTGGTGACATACCCAAGTGGTAAGGGAACGGTCTGCAAAACCGTGATTCCCCGGTTCGAATCCGGGTGTCACCTTTAATATTTCGCATAATGCTAAAACAAATGAAACAAGTATTAGAGCAGGCAGCAAGATTGCAAAAACTTGTGCCGGACGCTATTCTTGTAGGCGGTTCCGCAGCTAGCATATATGCAGAACACAGGTATTCGCTTGACCACGACCATATTTTAGCAGACTTAGAAAGTAAATTTGATTTGATTTTGGATGCTCTGGAACGTGAGGGTGATTGGATAACCAATAGAGTTGTATATGGGAAAATCATATTGGGAGAATTGGGCGGAATAGAAACAGGTCTAAGGCAGTTAATTCGAAAAAAACCTTTGGAATTTGAAAAAATCCAAATAGAAGAATTAAATTTAAATGTTCCCACAATAGAAGAGATAACAAGGATAAAGGCTTTTTTGATAGTAAAACGAAATCAAATGCGAGATTATTTGGATTTTGCAGCTCTTTCCGATAAAATGGGAATATTAAATAGCGTAAAAATTATTGACAATATTGATGATTATTATACA
>Ga0268262_10001959_pt1 | contig 24404 bp, 21 predicted proteins | sample TergutNc150P3_FD_190354 | JGI IMG/M metagenome (GOLD analysis project Ga0268262, IMG submission 190354) | Nasutitermes corniger P3 segment gut microbial community from laboratory colony in Florida, USA - Nc150 P3 (SPAdes) (version 2) | ecosystem: Host-associated > Arthropoda: Insects >...
GAAGGAAATTTACGGGCAATTTCCAAAAGCGCAAGATATTGAAGTGACATATTAGCCTTTTCAGCCAATTTTTCCTGAGTTAGCCCTTTTTTTCGGCGTATTTTTCTGAGATTTTCAGCAAATATCTCTTTTATGTCTATCACTGATTTATGGTTAATTTCACCCCTCATACAATAATATTTGTTTTTGGGTAATTGACTTATTGCTTCACATTAAGTATTATTGTACGTGGTGCGATAATATTGAATTCTTTGCTATTTTTGGGGTTAAATTCAGGAAATTAAGCAAACCAAATCATTTTTTATAGGAGAGTAACACTATGAAAAAACTATTCAAGGTATTTGGAACATTCGCCATGCTGGCGGTACTCCTATTCCCTTTCGTATCCTGCGACGATCTCATGGGATTGCTCAATACAGATGACCAGACCAAAGTCACCGACACCTATAAGCCGGTGGTTTACACAAGCAACGGCACGGACGGTACGAAGTACGAACTGACAATCACCAGAACCAGCAAGGCCGCAGTTTCGTTCACCCCGGCAGCAGGCGACTCCTACAAACTGGACATCACAACAGCGGCGGGCGTAACCCAAACATCCAGCGGGACGGTAAAAGGCTTTTCCGGCAACAAGTTTACCCTCGCGGCCTCTATTAACGTGTCGGTGTCCTTCGATGTTACAATCAGCGGCAACTCGATCAATAACATCACCGGAACCATTACTGTCGAGGGCGGCGTTACGATAGAGGGCCCGGGTACGATTACGCCTGTCAACAGTTTCGTGGCGGTAACCGGTATCACAGGTGTGCCAACAAGCGGAACGGTGGGGGCCCTTACCCTTACAGGAACCGTAGCGCCCGATAACGCGACCAACAAGACTATCGCGTGGTCGGTAAAGAGCGCGGGAAGCACCGGCGCGGCCATCAGCGGGAGCGCCCTGACAACCACGTCAACCGGCACGGTTACGGTTACGGCAACAATCGCCAACGGCAAGACCGAAAGCACCTCCTACACCCAGGACTTTGCCATTACTATTACAAGCGGCGGCAGCAACAACCTCGCAGGTACCACCTGGAAATCAGATGCCCAGGAGACCGTAAACGGCTCTACCGTTAGGCTCTCATTAACCTTAATATTTACATCCGCTTCCACTTGGGCGATGGGTGAAAAAATGGAAATAACAGCAACACCTGAAGTACGTATGTTTACAGAAAGCGGTACCTACACGGCAAGCGACAATACAGTTGTTCTTAGTGGTAAAACTATTCCGTCTGGCGGGATATCGGGAGCGATTAACGGCGATACAATTGTTATTTACGCTCTTACTGATGAGGGCATGGACTTAACATTCACCAGACAACCCAGCGCCTCCAATGCAAGCCTCACAGGAACCACCTGGGAAGCGGAGTATGAAGATGTCATAGAAGCAGGTGGTAGTAGTACAGGAGAAACTTGGGAGATTCGTGGTACGTACACATACATCTTAAAGTTTACCACCGCTTCCACCTTTACAATGGATATGAAAATGGTGAGATCAGATACAGGGGCGGAAAATAGTGGGTCATTGAATGGTACCTACACGGTATATGGCAATGATGTTGTTTTGGATTCAGAGGGAACAATTATAGGAGCAATTAACGGCAATATATTTGTTCTTTACGCTGGTAATGGCATAACATTCACCAAACAATAGCGCAAAGGTGACGGCATCCCGCAAGGCAACCCTCGCTTCGGCCTCCTACACCGGGGCGCGGGGCTATTTCTGCGGCCTTGCCGCCATGCGGCCAAAACAATCAGCGAAAAGATTCTGCTTGCTATATTTTTATCAACCCAATAATATTATCGCATGTTCATAATGAATAATTTACAATCCGGCTTTTCTTTTGAACTGCCTACAAAAATAATATTTGGGCCAGCCTGCGTTAAGGAGCTGCCAGGCCAGCTTGACGCGCTTGGCGTGGCCCGTCCGCTCATAGTAAGCGATGCCGGTGTTGTTGCCGCCGGCGTACTCGACAAGGTTCTGGCTGTTTTTCCGAAAGATACAAAATATAAAATCTTTGACGGGGTCGAGGCCAACCCAAAGGATGTTAATGTTTCTTCCGGCGCTGAAGCCTACAGGGCCTTTGGCGCTGACAGCATTGTGGCCGTCGGCGGCGGAAGCCCAATTGACTGCGCGAAATCCATTGGCGTTCTTATCGCGAACGGAACGTCCGATATAAAGGCTTTCGAGGGGAAGAACGTTCCGTCCAAACCCTTGCCGCCCCTTATATGCGTACCCACGACTTCAGGCACAGGCAGCGAGTTGACATTTTCTTCCGTCATTACGGACACAAAAAACAACTATAAAATGACGGTTAAAAATCCTTTTACAGCGGCAAAGGCTGCTGTATGCGATCCGCTTCTGACACTGACTGTCCCGCCTGCGGTAACCGCCGCTACCGGCATGGACGCTTTAACCCATGCCATTGAGGCGTATACCGCTAACTGCTCCGAGCCAATAAGCGATGCGGCCGCGCTTTACGCCGTCGAATTGATTTACTCAAGCCTCGTTACTGCCTTTAGCAGCGGAAGTGATGTTGAAGCCAGAAGTCGAATGCTCATGGGAAGCATGCTTGGGGGAATAGCGTTCAGCCATTCCGATGTAGCGTCGGTACACTGCATCGCTGAATCCCTGGGCGGCCTGTATGACCTGCCCCATGGCACCTGTAACGCTGTTTTCCTTCCGTATGTCATGGAATATAACATGGAATACTGTAAAGAACGTTATGCCCGAATCGCGCGAGCAATGGGCCTTACGCCGGACACCGGAAGCGAGGGCGCAAGGGCCGCCGTTAACGCGGTTAAAGCTCTGGCAATTGAAGTGAAGCTCCCTTCTTTCGCCAGTTTGAATGTCAATCCGACGGATTATGCCAAAATAGCGGAAATGTCGGCAAGAAACATAAGCACAGAAAGCAACCCCAGGCCTATGAGCGAAAAGAATTACCTTGAAGTGTTACTGACTGCCGCTGCCGTATAACCCCGCGCCCACGGCGGTTGTGTATTCGGCGTCCTTGGGGTATTCAAAGACGATTGAATGCATACGTGTAATACCGGCAAGTATATTCTGACCCAGAGGGTTATAGCTGCCTGAGCCTGTAACAATCACCCTTTCAATGTTCCGGCTTCGGGCGGCAAAAACCGATATCATTCCGATTACCTGAAAGACCATGTTTATTATCCCCAAGGCAATGTCCTCGTTGCGGGCTGTATCCAGCATTTTTCCGAAATTGGAAGCCGTTGATTTTTTGCCGAGAAAGCTAAAGTCGGTAACCATGATATCCTCAAGGAGAAGATCAACAGGATCGAGGTTTCCTTCTCCGGCCAGCTTCATAATGTCCTTAAAGTCCGAAAGCGAGAGGAGTTTTTTCGCCAAACCGAGGATGGTGCCGCCTCCCACGCCCGAACCGCCCAGGTGAATGATCCTGTCCTTTTGGGCTTCGATGATCGCGGTTCCCGTTCCTATATTGGCAATGATGATATTGTCCTTGCCGGAAAGGTACATTCCGCCAATGCCAATCGCGGTTATCTCGTTTACTTTTTCCGTGGGAATGCCGAACAGCTCCCCTTCAATTTTGGTTGCCCCGGCTCCTGTGATCAGAATCCGCTTTATGTCGCCCATCCTGATCCCGTTTTCCAGGATGATCTTGCCAAACGCGCCGGATGCCGAGGTAATCGCGTCTTCGGCCCTGGTACTTATTTTTTTTACAACCCGGCCCTCTTCAAGCGAAACCGCCTTTGTGGTAGTACTCCCGATGTCTATGCCGATTATCATCTACCGTTCCGAGAGCTCCGAAAGCGGTATCGGCTTGGGCGTACTATTTTCCCCTTCAACACGCGAAAGCTCTTCCATAAGTTCCCGTCCGCGCTTTGAGAGCTTAGCCGGTACCTGAACCATCATCTTAATATAGAGGTTTCCCCGGCGGCCCGACACGGGGACGCCTTCGTCGCGGATACGGAGCAGCTTTCCGTTCTGTATTCCCGGCGGAACCTTTACCTTGATGGATCTGCCTTCGAGGGTTGCCACCTGAATCTCCGCTCCAAGCGCCGCCTGGGTTACTGAAATCGGAATGGCGCAGTAAAGGTCCTCGGCTTCGCGCTCAAAAAATTCATGGGGTTTTACGCGGATAAAAACGTAGAGATCGCCGGTCGGGCCGCCGGCTACTCCCGCGTCACCCTGCCCGCGAACTAACACCCGTTTGCCGTCTTCTACTCCCGGCGGAATTGTAACCATTATCTTCTGGCGTTTCTTCTGTGTGCCGGCTCCCCCACATTCCGGGCAGGGTTTTTCAATAATTTCACCCTCGCCGTTGCATGACGGACAGGGCGTAGCCATTTGGAAAGGACCCGCGCTATGGCGTATCTGGCCCGTTCCCTTGCAAGTGGGGCAGACTTTTCTCCCTGTCCCGCTGGCCGCTCCGGAGCCATTGCAGGCCGTACAGGAATCGTTTTTGTTATACTGAATTTCTACCTTTGTACCGAAAACCGCGTCCTTAAAGGAAATTTCAATATCGTAGCGGAGGTTGGCCCCTTGCCTGGCTCCTCCATGACCGCCGCCGGAGCGTCTGGTACCGCCGCCAAGAATCGTATCAAAGATGCTGGAAAAGCCTCCCAAATTGTCAAAGATGTCCTCGAAGCCCCGGAATGTCTGGGAGAAGTCATGCGGCGTAGGCCCGCCCATACCCTCAACACCGGCAAAGCCGAACTGGTCATAGGCCTGTTTTTTCTTGTCATCACCGAGAACTTCGTAAGCTTCGGTAGCTTCCTTAAACTTTTCCTCCGCGGCTTTATCTCCCGGATTCTTGTCGGGATGGTATTGAAGGGCAAGTTTTCGGTACGCTTTTTTTATTTCATCCGTTGAGGCATTCTTTTGTACGCCGAGAACTTCATAGTAATCGCGTTTTGCCATTACTTATCTTCATCCACTACTTCATAGTCCGCGTCTTCGGCGCCTTTGGTGTTATTCCCGGCTCCCGTGCTGTTGCCGCTCGAATGGCTGCCGTTCGAAGGGCCGCCGGACGCGTTGCCGCCTTGCTGCGCACCTGCCTGCTTGTAAACTTCCTCGGCTATCTTGTAAGAAACCTGCTTTAAGGCCTCGGTTTTGGATTTGATATTTTCGATATCGCCCCCTTCCAGAGCCTTGCGCAGATTCGCTATCGCTTCCTCGACCTTGGATTTATCCGCGGCGTTTATCTTGTCTCCCAGATCTTTGATGTTTTTCTCTGTGGCGTAGATCATGTTGTCCGCGTCGTTCCGGACCTCGGCCCTTTCCCTTTCCCGTTTGTCTTCTTCCGCGTGGAGTTCCGCTTCCTTCACCATGCGGTCAATTTCGTTGTCGGAAAGGCCGGAAGAGCTTTCTATACGTATCTTCTGCTCCTTGCCGGTACCAAGGTCTTTCGCTGAAACATGGACAATGCCGTTCGCGTCAATGTCAAAGGTAACTTCTATCTGTGGAATTCCCCTCGGCGCGGGCGGAATACCAACCAGGTCAAACCTGCCCAGTGTACGGTTCTGGGCGGCCATTTCCCTTTCGCCCTGGAGCACCTGGATAGAAACCGCAGTCTGGCCGTCGGCGGCGGTGGAAAAAATCTGGCTTTTTCTGGTGGGAATCGTGGTGTTCCGGGGAATGAGCCGCGTCATCACACCGCCAAGGGTCTCGATGCCCAGGGAAAGCGGCGTAACGTCCAGCAGCAGCACATCCTTCACATCGCCGCCAAGGATTCCGCCCTGGATGGCGGCTCCAACTGCCACCGCCTCGTCGGGGTTAACGCCCTTGTTTGGCTCTTTCTTGAAGAGATCCCTTACAATCGCCTGTACCGCGGGGATTCTGGTAGAACCGCCAACAAGGATCACCTCGTCAATTTGATCTTCCGAAAGCCCCGCGTCCGAAAGAGCTTTGCGGCAGGGTTCCTTGGTTCTTTCCAGAAGATCCGAAACCATCTGCTCGAATTTCGCCCTGGTAAGGCTCTTTTGAAGATGCTTGGGGCCGTTCTGGTCGGCGGTGATAAAGGGCAGGTTGATTTCCGTAGTCTGGGTCGAAGAAAGCTCCCTCTTTGCCTTTTCCGAAGCTTCCCTAAGCCGCTGAAGGGCCATGCGATCCTTGCCAAGGTCAATGCCGGTATCTTTCTTGAACTCATCAATGAGCCAATCAAGGACTTTAAGGTCGAAGTCATCCCCGCCAAGGTGGGTATCCCCGTTTGTGGATTTTACTTCAAAAACCCCTTCTCCCAGTTCCAGAATTGAAATATCGAAAGTTCCGCCCCCCAGGTCGTAGACGGCGATAGTTTTCTCTTTCTTTTGGTCTTTATTAAAACCGAAGGCCAGCGATGCGGCGGTCGGCTCGTTGATGATACGCTTTACGTCCAGACCCGCGATTTTACCGGCGTCCTTTGTCGCCTGGCGCTGGGCGTCGTTAAAGTAAGCTGGGACGGTAATGACCGCTTCGGTGACGGACTCGCCCAGGTAATCCTCGGCGGTCTGCTTCATCTTTTGCAATACGAAAGCGGAAATTTCTTGCGGGGAATAGGGCTTGTCGTCGATTTTTACCTTTACATCATCCCCCTGCTCCACGATGCGGTAAGGTACCCGCTTCATTTCGCTTGTTACCTCGGAATACCGCCTGCCCATAAACCTTTTAATTGAATAAACCGTATTCTCCGGATTGGTAATCATCTGATTCTTGGCCGGAGCGCCGACAATCCTGTCCCCTTTGCTGGTAAAACCCACAATGGACGGAGTTGTGCGATCGCCCTCTGAATTCTGGATTACCACCGGCTCGCCCCCCTCAAGGACGGCCACACATGAGTTAGTAGTTCCCAAGTCAATGCCGATAATCTTGCCCATTTTTAAACTCCTTATCTAAATTTATTATACAAAAAATACTTTTTTCTGTCTTGTCAATTTGAAGCGTCCCCGGTGGGCGCTTCGGCGTTGTCCGGCATTAAAACCTTAACCTTGGCGAAACGGATCACCCGGTCTTTTAGTTGATAGCCCTTCACATAGTCCTCTTTGACCACAGGTTCCTGAATCCCGGCCGCCTTTTCCATCTGCAAGGCCTCGTGGCGGTTGGGATCAAAGGGCTGTCCCTCCGAATCGAAGCGCTTTAGCCCCCACTTGTTTTCAAGATCCGAATAAAGACGCTTTTCTATCATGGTGACGCCTTCGTAGAAGCTCTTGAAATCCGGAACACTCTGCAAAGCAGCACTGGTTTCAATGGATTTAATTGCCCTTTCAAAGTCGTCAATCACAGGGAGAAGGTTCAGAATAAGGTTCTGATTGGCAAAATCGGTTAATTCCTGCTTTTCCCTGATCACCCTCTTGCGATAATTCTCAAAATCCGCAGCCTTTCTGAGGTATTGGTCGTTCAAATCCACCAGTTTTGCTTCCAGCTCCGCGGCCTTTTGCTCCCAATCGACGGGTTTCGCCTCAGTCCCCTCGGCGCAAGCGGAACTCTCCTGCGGCGCGCCATCCGGCCTTTCGAGCGGTAGCAGCGCCTCGCCCTCAGTTTTTTCCGGGGATTCCCCCGGGGGATTCCCCCTGTTTACCTTAATTTCCGCTTTGGCTTCTCCGCTTGTTCCGTGGTCATGGCTTTGTTTTGACATGAAATCTTCCTGTATTTTAAGTATTTTCCCGAACCTAATAAAAATCCGGGAATACCCCAAAATTGAGTTTTGGGAATTTCTAATTTCCTATTTAAAAAATACATAAATATAGTTAAAAGGTCAAGGAATTTTTATAAAAATAATTAGATTATCACAGTAAAGAGCAGATTACACATTGCATAAAATCTCTGGCATTTCGTATTGAAAGCGCCATGTTTTTGAGGTATTATTTAAAGAGGAATAACTCATGAGTGAACATATCGACATTACCGACGCTAATTTTGAAACGGAAGTACTAAAGTCCCCAATTCCGGTTCTTCTTGACTTCTGGGCTTCCTGGTGCAATCCCTGCAAAATGATAGGGCCTTTCATCGAACAGCTGGCAAGTGAATACTCCGGCCGCATCAAGGTTGGCAAGGTTAACGTTGATGAGGCGGGAGATATCTCAAGCCGTCACGGTATAGTTTCAATCCCTACACTGGTTGTTTACAAGGACGGACAAATTGTAAACCAGGCGGTGGGCGCTTTCCCAAAACAAAACATTGAGGCCCTTTTTAAGGATTTTATTTAGTTACATACCGTTTTGGGTTATTTGGCTTCCCCGGGGTAGCGGAACTATTGGCTGTTATGTACCACTTTCCGGCGGATGACTTTTGATTGATAGTATCATCACGGCAAATTGTCCGGGTGTTTGTAGTTCCTGCGGAAATTACCGCGTCAGAAGGGCCCGGCGTCCAGTCACCCACCGCGCCACGCGGAGTCAGCCACGCTTTTTCCCTGCCAAAGAGATTCGCCGCCTCAGCTACTTTATCGCTGCCCCACTTGCCGTCCGGGTTTTCGCTTAGTAAAAGCGCGTCGATGATCTTGTCATCCTGATCCATTAACCACAGAGCTTCGGTTTTATGCAGCAGTTTTTTTGCGCCGGGCAGCCAAAAATCGCGGGCTTCGTCACAGGCTTCCGTGCCGCCTGAGAGGGCAAGATTAGTACCGGTTTCATCCTTGCAGTCTTCCTCTATTGTTCGAAGATGAAGCACAATATATTCGTCTTTTTTTACCTCCACGGGGGCAAATTCGTAAACGGGCGCTGTAAGAGACTGCCCCGCAATAAAAAGCCTCATGCCGCCAAGGTTTCCCGCCCCTTGTGAAATGAATTCCAAAAATTCCACCTTGGGCTTGCTATACTCCGTCCGCAGCTCATTAAAAACCAGGTGCGGCATTCTGTCATTCCTCGTCCTGAACGGAACAATCACATTTAGGGTATTCATTCCCGAATCCTCAACAATTATGTCCGCTGTCACCTTCTTTCCCTCTTCAAGCTTCCTGACAAAAACAACAGTAACTTCATCGCCCCCTTCGATGGTATCAATTTCCAGCGGCGGGTCAAAGTAAAGGGATTTAACGTTAACCGGCTGGGAAAACTTAAACACCATTTTATTGGATGAAACCGGTCGGCAGTCAAGAAAAACAGGAGCCTCGGCTCTTGTTCCAAGAATTTGTTGTAAGACCCCTTCGGTAGAACAGGAAATCGCCGCGAAAGCCGGCATTAAAATTGCAAACAATGCAAAAATTCGATGATTTTTCATTACTAATCCTCCTGCTCCATTACTGCACGGAGATGTAAAACTCTTCTATTTTGGCTGCTTTTTTATTACAAATGTCATATGGAAATACAAATACTTACGCTGCTTGCCCCGCTTTACTATACCGAGGCGGAAAGCGGCCCTTTTAATTACAGAGAAGGAGATGGGGAAAAGCTCTACTGCTTCCAACTGGATGAGAACGAGTACCGTAATTTTGAACCCGACAAAGAGGCTCTCCTTGGGCGTCTGGTTTTTAGCGCCGATGCCATACACCCTGAAAAAGCGAAAGCCGTGAAAAACCTTCAGGTATTGCCGGGGGGCGACTATCTATTTGCCCAAAAGCGGGAGATTTTAAGCCGGGAAGAAATTATTGTTATGGCGGTTGAGATTCAGGCGGAAGGTCTTTGGCAGCGGCTTAAGCCGGGTAAAACGCTTTACCTTCGCTATCTTTTTGAGGATTCCAGAGCGGTTACCCAGCTTTACAGGCCTTATACCTTGTAGCCTGTAGCATCAGATTACAAATTCCCAGGGGCCTGTCGGAAAGTGCGAAGGGCGACAAACTACTAAAGCCGCAGGGCTTCAACCATGTAGCGGATGTTAATATCGCCGCCTTCCTGCCTTTTCATTTCTATTAAAAAGATCATTGAACCGTCATGCGGGGCTATCATAACTCTTCTGATTATATAAGAAGCCACAAGAGAGCGTTTTATCTGCGGATTTCCGACTGTATAAACCTTTTTTGAACCGTCTCTGGCGGTTCTTTCCAGTTTTATAAAGAAAGAGGATTTTAGGTTCGCGCCCGAACCTTCCACATAGGAAACCAAAGAAGCCCTGTAATTCGCGCCGGTTTCAAAATCCCTGAATTCAACGGGGACCGCTGTTCCCGAGCCTTCCGAGCCGTTTATGGCGATAAAAAGGGGCTGTCCCTGAAAACAGTAGTTGATCCTGTACCTTTCCGCCATGGATGCGTTTTGGGCTATCAGTCGGTAAAGGGCGCCTGAGCCGTCCTGCCCGGCGACCACCGGCCCGTCATGGACATAAGAGAGCCTCCCGCCGTTTACAAAGTTGTTTTTGGAAACATCCACTATGAATAAATCCGCCCAGGGCCTGAGTGTTCCCGACTGAAGGCCGTATTGCCCAAACATATACGTTTTTCCATCGGACGAAAAGCCTAAATCGACAAAAGTTGCCGTATCTCCGGCCCAAAGGCCTGTGACTCCGATCAAAAAAACGATAACGAGGCTGAGGCGGATTCCCCTTTGAAACATAGATTTCTCCTCTTTTACAGTATCGGCATTGATGTCCAGGGCTTGAATTCGGCAGGGCAACAGCATTTTTTGCCAAGTTATCAAAGAAAGCAAAGTCTACCTGAGAGGGCCCAGCGAGACGGCCAAAAAGCCGGATGAACCTATCGCCACAGCCCCGTCCGGCCTTTTCTCTGCAACAGGGCAAATGCTGTTGCCATGACAGTGAATGTCGGTCAGAGGGGCGCTGCGGGCTAGCGGAAACATTTTGGAATTCCCCGGCTTATGAAGACGAGGAAGAAAAGGCTCGCCGTAAAGTTGAATAAATGTCTGACCACTTGGTTTTGTTTCAGCAATTTATTCACTGCCCAAAATACCAAGTGGTATCGAACCTGCGGTTCGCGACGGCTTCATAGCCGGACTCTACAAGCGTTTCCGCTAGCCCGCAGCGCCCCTCTGACCGGTTTATACCGGCACAAAGTACATGCTGTTGCCCTGAGACAGGGTAATGGGCTATGCTGGCTTATGACCCTTTCGACAAGAAACATTTTTTTCAGGGGAGGGATATTAATCGCGGCCCTTTCCTTAATTCTTGTTGCTACAGGCGGTTATTTTGCCTATCCGGCCTTTCCGGAGCTGACCGCGTCCACGGCTCTTCGCCCCAACGGAATAATCCAAAAACTCGTCTCGGGTCTTGCCGAACCCTCTGCTCATGTTCCCCTCTGGACTATGCTTGGGGCGGCGGTATATTCGTTTATAAGCATAATATTGATTTATCATTTTTTTGAAAAAACCCAATCGCCTGAAATCCTGTTTATAGGCTTTTTCGTTATTTCCCTTACTTTTGAATTTGCCAGGCTGATTATTCCCTTAAAAGCGGTTTTTCCCCTTCCGGCCTTTTTCTCAATTGTCGCTCCAAGGGCTTTGTTTTTTGGCCGTTATTTCGGCCTATTCTCGCTTTTTGCTTCCGGCGTATACGCCACGGGTCTGGACGCGCAGAAACAGCAATCCTTCCTTCTTATGCTGATCCTGGCCGCTCTGGTAATCGCCGTTGATGTGCCAATGGACACTTTTGTCTGGGATTCGACTTTCATGGTGTGGACCGGCTACAGATTCATGTTCTCCATTGTGGAGGCTGTAGTTCTGGCGCTTACCATCGCAAGTTTTCTAATTTCCGCCTTTACCCGCGGCTCCCGAAGCTATATCCTCATCGGAATTGGCGCTTTCTTTGCTTTCGCCGGAAGAAGCATCCTTATCAACTCCGACACCCTTATCACTGTGCTTCCTGGGCTGGTGATTCTTTCGGCAGGCACTTGGTGTATTTGCTCGCGGCTGCATCTGGAATACTTGTGGCTATAAGCAGAATAAAACCCTTAAAGGTATGGGCGAGCGCCCACACCTTTCGGTGTTTGATCTGTTATTAAAAGCGGGGAAATCCACCTTCAGTTCTGTAGGCCAATAATCAAGCCAAAATGACTTTGCCTGCTTTAGCAGGGTGAAATGCAATCTTTTCATTTCCCTGCGATGTATAAACCGTATTTGTCATGCTCTTACTGCATGGATTAACGGAATAAAACCGCCCTTTTCCAGTTTTGTTTAGGTTGTTTATTGTTGTGAACTCAGCGACAAATTAGAGTTTTCCTAATCTTTCCACGGAAAAATAAAGCTTCTAAAACTCCTGCTCCCTGTCTTATCCCGGTCATCAATAAGAAGCGCGTCCCAGGGAATTTTGCGCCTGTCGGCTTCCGGGTTGGCTTCCAGCCAGTCGTATTTTAAAAGCCTTAAACGCAGAGCCTCATCAAGAAAAAGCAAAACCCCCGCCGGGCCGGGAAGCAGAAACGCCACAAGCGCGGAAAGAATCAAAACAACCGTATTATGTAAAAACGAAAAAATACAGAACATGGGGTTATCAAAGAAGATTATAAAGCATTTTTTTATTACACTGGTTAGTTTTGTACCCAGCCTGGCGCGAACCGCAAATAAAAATTGAAAGGCCAGAGCGCAAGCCGCCATAGTCCAGAAAACAACAGCCGCCAGTAAAAGCCCTATTATGGTTCCCATGCTAAAGTAAAAGGGAATTACTACGACGCAGAGCACATAACCTACAAATATAAAGCCCCCAAAAATCAATCCCGCGGGCCAGGCCGTTCTTAGATTGCCAAAAAAATCAGAAAACCCGAAACTGCCGTAGTCTGATACGGATTTCAATGATAAAGCCGCGGCTGCAAGATAAACACAACACCAGAGGCCCCCTGCTATCAGCACCGCTAACTCAAAGACGGGAACAGCATGGAAAAGCGGCGAAACAAGGATCGGAATTGACAGAGAAGCGATAAATCCCAGATTTACCAGAACTATCCTGAATAAATTGTCCCAGAGATCAAAAAAGTTTTTCTTTATTAAAAACCCAATCATTTATCAGATGATATTCTTTTATGCCTCCGGTGTCCATATTACAGCGACGCGGCGGGTTATATACCGATATTAACAATAGCTATTATCTTAGTATAATGCTTATTAGGATCAAATAAGGGATAACATGATAACGAACCCCGCCAAGTCATTAAAGAAATCCGTCAACAGGACATTCCTTGTTTTTTCCTGCATCCTTTTCCTGATTATTGCTTTGTCGGCCATTGCGGCATATACCATTTCCGCACGTCAAATTAACCGTTCCTTTATTGAACAACAGCTCTCCATAGCGTCTGAGACAATGCGGCTGCGTTTGGCAACAACGGTAGACAGTGAACTCGCCCTTGTATTAAAAATGGCGGATACTCCGGTTATCAGGCAGTACTTCATGAATCCCTCCGATCCGTATCTTAAATCTCTGGCGGATATTGAATTTACCCTTTATGAGGAACATTTCAAAAATAAAACGGTTTTCTGGATCAATGAGGTGGATAAAATATTTTATTCAACAGGAAACGAGCCTTACATTGTCAATCCGGATGATCCGGAGAATTATTGGTACAATTTAACGCTGTACGAAACGGAAAAATTTAATTTTAACATCAATTATAATCCTGATTTAAAACAAATCAACCTTTGGGTCAATGTTCCGGTGTTTGCCGAGGCGGATTCCCTCAGGAAGCCTCTAGGGATGCTTGGCATAGGCATAAATCTTACTGATTTTTCAAATTTTGTAGCTTCAAGCTATCGGGAATTCGATAAAAATATTACGCCTTATGTATTCAATAAATATGATGAAATAACAACGGCAATAGATTATGAACTGGTTCAAAATAAAGTCCGCCTTGACGAACTGCTTGGCCAAACCGGAAAAGAATTGCTCAAGGCCGCGCATGAGCTTTCCGACGGGGAAAGCCGGAGCCTTCTTATCTACGATAAAAAAATGTATCTGGTAGACTCCATCCCGGCAATGGAATGGTATTTGGCGTTAAGTTATCCGCTGCCGGGCTTATTAGCGCTGAATAGGGCCATGAATACCGAGTTTTTCGGTATGTTGTTTCTTATCTTTTTCCTGTTCGTCGTTATCAATATTTTCATTGCCCGTTCGGAAAACGCAATGGCGAAACAAAATATGCAGCTGCTTGAGGCAAACCGGAAGGCGGAATCCGCTTCGCAGGCAAAAAGTGATTTTCTGGCAAAGATGAGCCACGAAATCCGCACGCCCATGAACGCCATCACGGGTATGGCGGAACTGCTGCTGAGGGGAGAACTCTCCGGCGATGCCCGCGGCTACGCGCAGGACATCAAACAGGCGGGGAATAACCTCGTCTCGATAATTAACGATATTCTGGATTTTTCAAAAATTGAAGCGGGTAAACTGGAAATCATCCCTACAAACTACATGCTTTCATCCCTGATCAATGATACGATCAACATTATCCGTACACGGCTTATGGAAAAGCCGATACGGTTTTTTACCAACATCGACGGGAGCATTCCCAACAACCTTATCGGAGACGAAGTACGGCTGCGGCAAATACTCCTTAACCTCCTGTCCAACGCGGTAAAATATTCTGAAAAAGGCAATATTGGTTTAACTATTACCGTAGATAAACGGGATGACAAACAGGTCTGGCTAAGAATAGCCGTAGCAGATACGGGAAAGGGGATTAAACCGGAGGATCAGGAAAAACTTTTCGGCGAGTTTGTCCAGGCGGACTTAAAGAAAAACCAGGGTATCGAGGGAACTGGGCTGGGCCTGGCAATTACCAAGCGTCTCTGTATCGCTATGGGCGGGGATATAAGCGTGGAAAGCGAATACGGCAAAGGCAGCGTATTCACGGCAGTTATCCCCCAGGGCATTGAATCAAAAGCGCCCATCGCTATGGTAGAGGACGCGGGGAAAAAGAAGGTACTTGTCTATGAAGGCCGGGCTATCTACGCCAGGGCGGTGTGCTGGTCTCTGGAAAATATGGGCATTCCCTATACTATGGTAACAAATCAGGATGATTTCGCCGCGGCGCTGTACCGTGATGAATGGTTTTTTGTGTTTTCCGGTTACGGCCTCTATAAAAAGATCGAACCGCTTATAGAACAGAGCGACGCGGCTTTCTACGGAGGAAAAAAGCCGTCTCTGGCTCTGATGATAGAATGGGGAACCGAAGCCCACGTACCCGGTGTAAGGTTTGTGTCTATACCGGTACAGTCCATATCGATTGCCAATATACTGAACGGCAGAGTGGACAGCAAAGGTTATACCAAAAGTTCCGGTATAATACGCTTCACTTCCCCCAGCGCACGGCTGTTGGTGGTAGATGACATTGCAACTAACCTCAAAGTAGCTGAGGGCCTTCTTGCCCCCTATAATGCGATGATTGACACATGCCTAAGCGGCGCGGAAGCAATAGAGCTTGTAAAACGGAATACGTATGACCTGATTTTCATGGATCACATGATGCCGGAAATGGATGGTATCGAAACCACGGCGGCCATAAGAAAAATAGAAACGGGGAGTCAGAAATCAAAAAAGAAGGGAAAGCAAATTCCCATTATAGCGTTAACTGCAAACGCCGTTGTGGGAATGCGGGAAATGTTTATAGAAAGCGGCTTCAATGATTTTCTTTCCAAACCCATAGATGTTTCCAAACTGGATGAAATACTCAACCATTGGATACCGAAAGATAAAATAGAGAAGGGAACAGGGATTGAGGAACAGGGAGCAGGAAGCGAGGCTAGGGGGCAAAGTGAATTGCCAATACGCCCAGATTCCGAACAACAACCCCATTCCTCATTCACTGATCCCCAGTCCCCAGTCCCTATTTCCAACTCCCCGCTCCCTAAAATCACTGGTATTGATACGGCAAAGGGCATTACCATAACCGGCGGAACCGTAGCCGCTTACCGGCAGGTATTGTCCCTGTTCTGCAAAGACGTGGAAGACAGGCTGCCGGTTCTGCAAAAAGCGCCGGATACGGGGACCCTGCCTGCGTTTGTCACCCAGGTACACGCCATTAAAGGCGCATCCGCTTCTATCGGCGCGCAGGAAATATCGGCAATAGCGGCGGGACTTGAAGCCATAGGCAAGGCTGGGGATGCCGCCTTTATCCGTGAAAGTCTGCCCGACTTTTTAAAACAGTTGAGGGAACTCACGGAGAATATCCGTACCGCCCTGCAAATTAATGAATGAAATCGGTTAAAACCGCAATAAGACTGCATCGAACTTTCGGTTCGATGCCTCCTTACTTACGACTTTGAACAATGTAACAGGGAAAATGCTGTTGCCTTATGACGGTAAATGCCAGCCGGAGTGGGCGCTGGGCGGCTGGCGGAAACATTTGGAGTTCCCCGCCGGAGCAAACGTGGGGAAAATGGTTAGTCATAAAGTGTAAAAAATGCCCAGCACCTATTTTATGTGTCGAGTTTTGGTATTTCTCTATCCACTTCCTGTTGTAAAATGGGTGCTGGGCGATTGCGAAGGCGGACTCAACAAGCGTTTTCGCCAGCCGCCCAGCGCCCACTCCGGCTGGTTTATACTGTTAGTAAGTTATTTTTCTGGCTACTGCAACCTTTTTAATTGTTATGAGTCTTATTAATTAACTTGACAAAAATTGTTATATCGTTATTATGACAAAAAATGAAAATTTGTCATTTAAGAGGAAACAATGGCGTTTGAGATAATAGGAACAGGCCGGGCGGTACCTCCCACGCGGGTTACAAATGATGAACTGGCAAAAAAAATCGATACCAGCGATGAGTGGATCCGTTCCCACACAGGGATAGGAGCCAGGCATATTGCCGATGGTGATACTGCGTGCAGCGATTTGGCTCTGGAAGCGGCGCGGAAGGCCCTGAGCATGGCGGAACCGGACAAAACCCCGGAAGAAGCGGCTCTGTCCCTGGATGTAATCGTCATTGGCACGGCTTCGCCTGATTTCCTCGGTACACCCTCCACGGCGTGCATAGTTCAGGACAAATTGGGAGCAAAACGGGCCGGAGCAATGGACATTACCGCCGGCTGTACGGGGTTTATCTATGGCCTGGAGACAGCCGCCGGACTGCTTGCTATGGATAGCTGCAAAAAACGAGCCTTGGTAATAGGCTCCGAAGTGCTTTGCAAGTTTACGGACTGGACAGATCGGGGAACTTGCGTATTATTCGGCGACGGAGCCGGCGCGGTGATTCTTGAAAAAACCGCCGCACCCCGTGAAGGGGCGGACAGGCGGGGGCTCATAAGAACTGTTCTAAGGGCCGACGGCTCCGGCGCGGAACACCTGGTTATTAGGCGGAGCGGCTCGCGAAACCCTTTAAAAGTGGGGGAAACCATAGAAAAACCCTTCCATATAGCGATGAACGGTCAGGCGGTTTACAACTTTGCGGTAAAAGCGGTGACTGACACCATTACGGACATCCTTTACAGGGAAGGCATCAGTATTGATGATGTGGATCTAATCATCCCCCACCAGGCCAACGCCAGGATAGTCCAGGCCGCGGCAAAACGGCTGAAAATTCCGGAAGAGAAATACTATCTCAACATCGAGGAATACGCCAATACTTCCGCCGCATCCATCCCCATTGCCCTGGATGAACTTAACCGGGCGGGGAAACTAAAAACCGGAGAGTTGCTTTTATTCGTCGGCTTCGGCGGCGGACTAACTTACGGCGCAAACCTTATAGTCTGGTAACGTTCGTCCGCCTTGACAATTTTTTGGTAAAGTATGATAGTGACATAATGTTAAATTATGTCATTTTAATATTATTTTTTGCTTCAAAGGAAAATATTTATGACTGATAAGACGTTTTTTGTATTCCCTGCACAGGGAGCGCAGTATCCCAAAATGGCCGTTGATTTTCTCAGGCAGGGCGGCGAAAGGGTAAAGCGGCTTTTTTCCCTGGCTTCAAAAATTCAAGGGAAGGATATGGCGGAGTTGCTAAGCAACTCAAGTCCCGAATACCTTAAAAGAACCGATGTCTCCCAGCCGGCAATCACCCTTGCGAACCTGGCCGCCGCAGAATACCTGGCGGAAAAGGGGATAACACCGTCCGCCTGCGCTGGTTTCAGCCTGGGCGAGTACGCCGCCCTTGCCACAGCGGGGGTGATAAGCGAAGAAGACTGCCTTTCCCTCGTTACCCACCGGGGAAACGCGATGCAGGCGGCTATAGATCGCATACAGGGAGGGGACGATGCAAACGCGCCGGGCATGGCCGCCGTTGTGGGGCTTTCCCCTGAAAATGTGGAAGCGTTAATAGCCGAATGGAGAAACTCGGGACTTACCGCCGATCTATACGCGGCAAACTTTAACTCGTCAAAGCAAGTGGCGGTGTCAGGCAGCGCCGCGGCTCTGGCGGAAGCGGAAAAACGCTTTAAGGAAGCGGGGGCCAGGCGCTTTATGCGGCTTGCCGTGGCGGGCCCTTACCACTCGCCCTTTATGAAAGAAGCGGCGGACGCTTTTGCCCCCTATCTGGAAAAAGTTCATTTTAACGACCCGAAGATACCCATTTTTTCCAATGTTACCGGAAAGCAGGTGTTAAGTGGGGCCGAGGCAAAAGCCCTGGCTGTTAAGCAGATTGTAGAGCCGGTGCGCTGGACCGACGAAGAAGCCCTTATGGTCAAATTTGAGCCCAAAGAGCTGCTTGAAACGGGGCCCGGAAAGGTTTTGCAGGGCCTGTGGAAAGATTTGGGAAATTCTATTCCCTGCTATAGCGCCGGTACAGCGGTGGAAATTGATGAACTATATCGTGATGTAGTTCAAAAATGCGGCTAAGATAAGTCAATAAATAAGTATTTGGAGGAAGTATGAGGCTTGAAAATAAAAAAGCCCTGGTAACCGGGGCGCTTAGGGGAATCGGCAAGACAATCGCGGATCTGTTTATCGCGGAGGGCGCGGAAGTCTGGGGGCTGGACTACAAAACGCCGGAAGATCTTCCGGCCAGGGTCGAAGCAGCGAAAGGAAAACTCCACTGGGTTGCCGCGGATCTTTCAGAACTTGCCGCTGTAGAGGGAAAAATTGAAAGCGCGCTGAAAGAATCCGGCGGCTTTGATATACTGGTCAACAACGCGGGCATAACCAAAGACAACCTCTCTTTCAGGATGTCCCTTGAAGAATGGCAAAAAGTGCTGGATATAAATTTAAGCGCGGCTTTTCTTGTTGCCCGCACGGTGGGCCGCGACATGATCCGCAAACGCTCCGGCTCCATTGTCAACATGGCGAGCGTTGTAGGGGTTCACGGAAACGGCGGACAGGCGAATTACTCCGCAAGCAAAGCCGGACTTATCGGCGTAACCAAGAGCCTTGCCCAGGAAACCGCAAGCCGCGGCGTCAGGGTAAACGCCGTTGCCCCCGGTTACATCGCGACCGACATGACCGCCGGGCTGCCGGATAAGGTGAAGGAAGCGTTCATTGAAAAGATCCCCCTAAAGCGCATGGGCACACCACAAGATGTTGCCAACGCCGTTCTTTTTCTGGCATCGGACGATTCGGTTTATATCACAGGGCAGGTTCTTCCGGTTGACGGCGGAATGTTTACCTAAAGGAAGTTAAAGTTAAATGGAAGTTAATAAGATGAGAAAAGTAGTTGTTACCGGAATGGGGGCGGTTTCCCCTATCGGCAATACTGTGGAAGATTTTTGCGCAGGCCTTAAAGCAGGCAAGAGCGGGATCGGCCCCATCACCCAGTTTGATACCACCGGATTCGATGTTACCATAGCCGGGGAGATCAAGGACTTTGATCCGACACTGTGGATAAATAAAAAAGAAGCCAGAAAAATGTCGCGCTTCATTCAGATAGCGGTGGCAGCTGCCACACAGGCGCTCATCGAAGCCGATCTTCTTGGGGAACCGGATGCCGAAGGCAGACGGCTGGTAAAATGCGACCCGGATAAAACCGGCGTTGTTATAGGCAACGGGATTGGCGGCTTTGAAATTATTGGCGAGTCATTCAAAAAACTCTTCGATGCGGGCCCCAAACGGATGCTGCCCTTGACCATCCCTCTGATGATCCCGAATGAAGCGGCGGGAAATATTTCGATGCTGTTCGGCACAAAGGGACCGGCGTTTACACAGGTTACAGCATGCGCCTCCGGCACCGACGCGCTCGGGCAGGCCCTCGACCTAATCCGCGCCGGCCGTTGCGATGTGGTCATTTCAGGCGGAACCGAAGCGGTTATTGTGCCTTTTGCCATCGGCGGCTTTCAGATGCTGAAGGCCCTTTCGACTAAGCGCTGCCATGAGCCGACAAAGGCCTCCCGCCCGTTTGACGCCGACCGCGACGGTTTCGTGCTTGCCGAAGGATCCGGAATCCTCATTCTTGAAAGCGAGGAACACGCGAAAAACCGGGGCGCGAAAATACTCGCCGAATTCGCGGGCTACGGGGCAAGCGCCGATGCGTATCACATAACGGCCCCTGATCCGACCGGTGTCGGCGGCAGCACGGCAATGAAGAAAGCAATTGCCGACGCGGGGCTCAAGCCGGAGGATATTCAGTATTACAACGCCCACGGCACATCAACGGAGATCAACGATCCTACCGAAACCAAGATGCTGAAAATAGCCTTCGGGGATCACGCCTACAAGATGAAAATATCAAGCACCAAGAGCATGACCGGCCACTGCGTAGCAGGCGGCGGCGGGCTTGAAGCCATAGCCTGCATACTTGCCATGCGCGACGGCTTTTTCCCCCCTACGATCAACCTGGACAATCCGGATCCCGAATGTGATCTGGACTATGTACCCAACAAGGCCCAGTACGGAGAAGTCAACGCAGCCGCTTCCGGCTCTCTGGGTTTCGGCGGACATAACGGCGTTGTGGTCTTCAAAAAGTATAGATAGGGAACGGGGAGTAAAGAATGAGTAATGAGATTGAGAGTCTGCTTCCCCACAGGGAACCTTTTTTGTTTGTAGACGAGATTGTGCAGGCTGATGAAAAAAAAATCGTAGCAAAGCACGTCTTTACCGAAAAGGAATTTTTTTTTAAGGGGCATTTCCCGGAGTACCCGGTAGTTCCGGGCGTCATTCTTGTCGAGACCATGGCCCAATCAGGCGGCGCCGGCTTGCGGAAGCTAGGCGTCCTTGGAGGCAATTCCCTGTTTTTTCTGGCAACCGTTGACAAGGTAAAATTCCGCCGCCAGGTCAGGCCCGGCGACGATGTTCGTTCGGAAGTTGAAAACCTCCGGGTTTCGCCCAAGATGGTCAAGCAATCAGGCAAGGCTTATGTGGGCGACGAGCTGGCTGCCGAAGCCGAATGGATGTGCCTCGTTGGCCCTGCTCCGGAGAAATCATGATTATAAAACCAATGGTACGAAATAACATCTGCCTTAACAGCCACCCTTCAGGCTGCGCCGCTACGGTACTGCGGCAGATTGAATACGCGAAAAAAGCCCTTCAGCCCGCAACCGGCGCAAAACCGCGCCTGGCGCTGATTATCGGCTGTTCCAACGGCTACGGACTTGCGAGCCGCATTGCCGCCGCCTTTGGCTATGGGGCTGTTACCGTTGGAATCTCAAAAGAGAAAGCCGCTTCGGAAAACCATACCGCGACGCCGGGCTTTTACAACAACATAGTCTTTGATAGCGAAGCGGCAAAGGCGGGCCTGATTGCAAAAACGCTGGACGGCAACGCCTTTCTGGGAGAAACAAAAGCCAACACCGTTCTGGCCGTGCGCGAGGCCGCGGAGAAAGCGGAGATTTCCGCGAAAATTGATCTCGTCGTTTATTCCCTTGCTTCTCCGGTCAGGACGGATCCAAAAACGGGCATTCTGTACAAATCCGCGATTAAGCCTGTGGGGGAACCCTTCTCCGGCCTGACCCTCAACATGATGAACGGAACGTTCAATACAACCCACGCTGAACCGGCCACTGAAGACGAGATTTTCAGCACGATAAAAGTTATGGGCGGCGAGGACTGGGAATACTGGATTGAGGCGCTGTACAGGGAAGGCCTTCTTTCGCCCAGAACCCGCACTGTCGCTTATTCCTACCTTGGCCCGGAACATTCCTGGCCCATCTATAAAAACGGAACCATAGGCAAGGCCAAAGAAGATCTGGAACGCGCCTGCGGAGAGATCAACAAAACCTACGCGGTGCAGGGAAAAATCGCGGGGGCCTGGATTTCTGTAAACAGGGCCGTGGTAACCCGATCCAGCGCGGTGATTCCAATCATTCCGCTGTACATTTCATGCCTGTTCAAGGTGATGAAGGAGATGAACATTCACGAGGGCTGTATTGAGCAGATTGTGCGGCTCTATCGAGACAGGCTTTACGCCGCGGAAAGCGGAGACCCGGAAATGGTGCCTGTTGATCGCAAAGGCCGGATACGCATTGACGACTGGGAGATGCGGGAAGATGTCCAAAAGGCGGTCATGTTAAAAATGAAAACAGTAACGCCGGAAAATGTAAATACCGAAACCGATGTCGCGGGTTTTAAGCATGATTTTCTTGAAGTCCACGGCTTTGATGTGGCGGGTATTGATTACAATGCTGATGTAGACCCAAGCGGACAAAGTATAATAACTTCAAAATAACATCAAAGGAGACTTATCGTGAATGTTATCGTTCTGGTAAAACAGGTGCCTGACACCCAGAATATCAGCGGGGAGGCCATGACGCCGGAAGGCACGGTAAACCGGGCGGCACTTCCGGCTATTTTTAACCCCGACGACCTGTACGCCCTGGAAGCGGCTCTGCAAATAAAAGACGCCAACCCTGACACCAAGGTAACCGTGATAACTATGGGCCCCCCGTCGGCCTCGGCAGTGCTAAAAGAATGCCTTTACCGTGGAGCGGATTTTACCGCCCTGGTTTCCGACCGGGGCTTTGCCGGAGCGGATACCCTTGCCACTTCCTACGCGCTTAAATGCGCGATAAACAAAGCCGGGGCTTTTGACCTCGTGCTATGCGGACGGCAGGCGATAGACGGGGACACCGCGCAGGTAGGCCCCCAGACAGCGGAAAAGCTGAGCGTCAACCAGATCACCTGCGTTTCCAAAATCGAAGCCCTGGACGCCGCAAAGAAAGAGATCATCGCGATACGTTCCATCGAGGGCGGCTGGGAAAGGGTGAAGGCGAAATTGCCCGTTCTTGTTACCTTCAACGCCGAAGGCGAAATGCCCCGCCCCGCGTCGGCAATTAAGAGCATGACCTACAAGCGCGCGGTTCCCGTTTCGGACGCAGGTTCGCCGAGCAACCCCGCGGGCTTTGTTGAAAAACCCGACGCGGAGGAAAACGGCGCGGCAAACCCCATGGCGCTTTGGAACATTCCCGCCATAAACGCCGACCCGCTCCAGTGCGGCCTTGCCGGTTCTCCCACCAAGGTAAAGCATATCAATTCCGTAGTGCTGACTGCCGCGGACATCAGGTACATCGATCCCGGCGAAGCGGGAATTGCGGAGCTGATCCACGGCCTCATCGCGGATCATACTTTTGGTTAAGGGGCGAAAAATGAGCGCAGAAAACAGCGTAATGGTATATATTCAGCAACACGGCGGGAAAGCCGCCGAGGTGAGTCTGGAACTTGTCTCCAAAGCGCGTGAACTCGCGGACAAGCTGGGGGTGGAAGTAAGCGCCGCGCTTTTCGGCGACAAGGTGTCGGGAGAAGTCCCCCGCCTTGCCAGCCTCGGCGCGGATCGCGTGTACGTGATGGAAGATCCCCGCCTGAAATTTTACACCCCGATTCCCTACAGCAAACTGATGATTCAGACGGTCTCCGAAAGGAAGCCGCAGATCGTCCTTTACGGCGCGAGTACCGAGGGCAGGGACATTGCGCCGCGTGTGGCGTCGCACCTTAAAGTGGGACTGACCGCGGACTGCACGGATTTACAAATCGGCGACCACACACAGCAGGAAACGGAATACAAGAATATCCTTTACCAGATACGTCCGGCTTTCGGCGGCAACATAATCGCCACCATCGTATGCCCGGAGAAGAAACCCCAGATGGCCACCGTCCGCGAGGGCGTTATGCGCATGGCGCAGCCTAATCCTTCCCGAAAAGCCGAGACAGTGAATATCTCCGCGAAACTTGGGCCGGAAGATTTTCCCAGCGAAATAATTGAGCGGGTCATGGAAGAAAAGACCGTCAATCTCAAGGGCGCACAGATCATCGTATCAGGCGGCATAGGCGTGGGAAGCAGGGACAATTTCGCGCTTATAAGGGAGCTTGCTGAAACCCTCGGCGCGGAAGTGGGCGCTTCCCGTGCAGCGGTGGACGCTGGCTTTATCGGCAAGGAGCACCAGGTTGGGCAAACGGGTACCACCGTCAGGCCGAAGCTTTACGTAGCCTGCGGTATTTCAGGCGCGATCCAGCACCGCGCGGGCATGGATAATTCCGCCCGTATCATCGCGATCAACAGCGACCCTGAAGCGCCGATTTTCAGCATTGCCCATTACGGTATCGTGGGAGACCTGAACGAGGTTATCCCCCGGATGATCAAAGCGTACAAGGCCAGAGTGTAGGAGATTTGCAGTATGGAAAACTTTTTAACCGACAACGAAGATATTCTGTTCCAGCTGGAACATCTTGATCTGGATCGCATCATTC
>Ga0268262_10001960_pt1 | contig 24402 bp, 21 predicted proteins | sample TergutNc150P3_FD_190354 | JGI IMG/M metagenome (GOLD analysis project Ga0268262, IMG submission 190354) | Nasutitermes corniger P3 segment gut microbial community from laboratory colony in Florida, USA - Nc150 P3 (SPAdes) (version 2) | ecosystem: Host-associated > Arthropoda: Insects >...
CGCTACCGCCCCGGCTTTGAACTCTTTCGTGTGGACACGCCGTTCTGTAACTTTCTTTCCCATCTTTTCCTCTCCTTCAGTTTTATTCCACGCTTATTTTTGTGTCCACCAGATGGGGTAAGGTCCAACTGTCTGGACAAAGCAAATGGCGACCAGCGCACCCGCCCAGACCACGCCTGCCCAAACCGCCCAGGGACAGGCCAAGTATTATCTGGAGATTTGGAATATTTCTGCAGCTACTTATAACACTATTGATAATAGTCCAAACATGATGAGGGAAGATGATTATTTTTTGCTTAGAACGGCAAGCGGAACCTCCTTGCGCGACAAGGGTAAAGACCTAACGCTTGAACAAGTAAGGCAAAAATTGTTAAGCGTAGCTCCTCAAGACACTTCTTTGGTGAATTATGTTAATAATGATTTTCTTCCACTTGTTCAACAAAAATGGGGAGGCGTCGGAGGGAGAATGAAAACAGGGACATATAACTATACGGTATATTTTTGGATTAGAAGGACGGAGTAAAAGGGGGAATGGGAGCATTGTTAGGAAGCAGAGCGTCTTACCAAAACGTCGGTATTGCTAACAACTACCCTAGTCCCAAGTCCCTTCAATGGTTCGTGTCGTACCGTCGGACTTTAGTCCGCGGTACGCGGTGCTTGGTAAAAATTACCAAGCAACTCTATTAAAGATTAAAAGGAGCTTTTTATGAAAAAGAAAGTATTGATGAGCCTTGTATTGCTCACAATGGTCGCGGCAGGCGTGGTTTTCGCGCAGAGCCAGGGAAGGTATTATCTGGAGGTTTATTCGATTGACGCTAATGTTTATAGCACTTTGGTACGCCAAATGAACAACACGTCAATATCGAGGGAAGACCAGTATATCACTGTCAGGACGGATAAGAATACCAAAGTGATCAGCAAAGACAGGAACCTGACGTTCGACCAATTAAAGCAAAAATTCGACCACCCAATCCTTAGTGGCATTGACCTTTCGCCCGCCCAGCAAAAATGGGGACTCACCTGCTTTGAGAACGTGAGTGGGGATCAATCTGCCAGTTACAGATATTTTTGGATTAGAAGGACGGAGTGAAAGGGGACAATTAACAGAGAACAAAAAAAGGAACTTGGGAATGGGGTGCGTTGTTAGAAGGCAGAGCGTCTTACCAAAACGCCTGTATTGCTAACAACTACCCCAGTCCCCGATCCCCGGTCCCTATTTGGTTCGTGGTAAAAATTTTACGTAATAAGGATTTTATCAGGAAACGTTGTTTCCTGTTCGTTCGATTAAAATCGCCGCTAATGCGGCGTAATAAGGAGGTGAAAAGCAACAAGCCAAATTAATAATTCAACATAACAAAAGAAATCAATAAAGCAAAATAGAAAACCAAAATAAAAGCCAAATAATAAAACAATTCCAAAAGAATCCAAAGTGCCTACCGCCGACTTTCGGTCGGCTATAGAACCGAAGGTATGGTTCAAAAGGTCAACTTTTCAGGCACGGATCAAACCCAAGCGACCTGAAGGGTCGCACAGTCCCGTATGGGGCTGAAAACGGGGAATAGGGAATGGGAGCAGGTTCTTTGTCAGCAAGCCCAGCGTAAACGCAACACGCAAAGCCGGCGAACAACAAACCCACTCCCCACCACCCATTCCCCACACAAGGAGACAACATCATGTCAAGCGTTTACGAAGTCAGCGAAAAAATGCACAAAATGAGGGCGAAGCTCTACCCCAACTACCTGCCGGGCGCGGGGGGAACGTACATCGCCCGCACAACAAACGAGGCCGCGGTTACCGTAGAGGACATATGCGCCTCCATGAAGAACCGCGCCGGATATTCGGGCACCTACGAGGAGTGCGTCCAGACCGTCAAGCACTTCTTCCTGGAAATGGAATACCAGCTCGGCGACGGCTTTTCGGTAAACACGGGCTTTTTTACCATACGCCCCAACATAGGCGGCGTGTTCCAGTCGGACAAGGAATGGTGCGACCCGGCAAAGCATCCCATCTCGTTCCATTTCCAGGCCCTCAAGCGGATGCTCAAACTGCGGGACGACATAGAGGTAATCGTCGAAGGCTACGCCGAAAGCCAGGGCTGGATAAGCGAGTTTATCGACCTGGAAGAGAATTTCGTCAACACCATGTTTATACCGGAAAATATGTTCGCCATTAGCGGCCACAAAATCAAAGTGGCGGGCACGGACCCGTCGTGCGGGGTGTATTTCGTGCCCGTGGAAGACCCGTCCAAAGCGGTCAAAGTGGCCCGCCTTGGCGAGAACACCGCCACGCACATATCCGGCATCGCCCCCAACACCGGCTACCTCTACAACAAGGTAGAAATACGCACCCAGTACGCCAGTTCGGGAACAAACCTCAAGACCCCCAGAATCCTTACCAGCAGTTTTACGTTGGAGCAGGCATAGGACGGGGTTTGATCCAGGCTTGTACACGATCCGCGTACAGCCTTGATCAAAGTTACAATTAATTACCCACGCTATTTGATAGCGTGGATTTTTGGGGAACGGGACTATTTAAGTCTATAGAGTGCCGTATCGCCATGAGCGCCGACAACTTCTTCCTTTCGGGGGTGGACTATTAAATCCATGCCTTCCATTGGCAAAGCCCCAAAAAGAATTTCGTCGGCGCCGGGAACAACAAGCGCGGGGCAAACCGTGTGCCTGTCTTTCCAATGGACTTCTACTCCCTCTGTTATCTGATAGACAATAGTTGAACCGTCCGCCAGAACGCCGGGCTCAGGACCCCTTAACTCCAGCCCCAATTTCTGGCAAGTATCCTCGTCAATAACAAGAGTCCATGCCCCGGTATCAGCCAAAGCTTCTACGGTAAGCGCATGAATCTGTGCGTCCGTTATGTACCCATGTTTCGCCGCCATAACATCGCCAGCATTCTTTATCGTAATTTCTGTTCTTATAATACTCATATAACCCCAGCCAGCGCCTTCGCCGTAAACCCAAGAGACTCCGCCGCTTTCTCGTAGGGGCCTGACTCGCCGAAGCGGTCGATTGTGAAGATGTCTTCCGGTTTCGCCCAGCGCTCCCAACCCTGGCGGACGGCGGCCTCGCAGACAACGGTTCGTACGCCCGGGGGAACAACGCTGTTTCTGACAGCTTCGCTCTGTGACTCAAAGAGCTCCCGGCTGATCATGGAAACCACCTGCACATTTTTTCCCGACAGCTCTGCGGCTGCCAGGGCGAGGTTTACTTCCGAACCGGTGGCAATAAGAACCACATCGACAGGCCCGGCAGGTTTTTTAACAATGTACGCACCTGCGCGGAGCTTGTTCTTCCATTCGGGATCTTCTTTGGCAAAGACAACGGTGTTCTGCCTTGTAAGGGCCAGCACAATCGGGCCGTCTTTCCTTTCCATTGCCATATCCCAGGCTTCGGCGGTTTCCTCCGCGTCGGCTGGACGTAGCACCCTTACGTTAGGCATTGCCCTGAGGGCGGCAAGGTGTTCGACCGGCTGATGGGTAGGGCCGTCTTCTCCCACGTAAATTGAATCGTGGGTAAGCACGTAAATCACCGCCTGCTTCATCAGGGCGGAAAGGCGCAGGGCCGGACGCAGGTAATCGGAAAAGACCATGAAGGTAGAGCAGAAGGGACGGAAACCGCCGTGAAGGGAAATCCCGTTGGAGATTGCCGCCATAGCGAATTCGCGTATGCCGAAATGAATATAGCGTCCGGTTCGCTCCGAGGCCGAATAAACAGCGGCGTTGGAAAGGCCCACGGCGTTGGGCCCTTTGAGATCGGCGGAGCCTCCCACCAGATTGGGATTGGCGTTGGCTACGGCGTTAAGAGCCTTGTTGCCGGCGCTGCGCGTGGCGATTTTCTCTCCCACCGTAAAGGAAGGCAGCGCCGCTTTCACGGGCTTGCCGGAATAAAAAGCGTCCCATTCCTTTTTTTTGTCGGGATTTTCCTTCGCCCAGACCTCAAACTCCGCAACCCATTTTTCCCTTGCCTTTTTCCACTCATCCCGTTTAGCCTTGAAATAAGCTTCAGCCTCCGGTGCAACATAGAAATTCAAAGTGGAGGGATCGCCTGGAATGCCCAGGGCTTTCCTTGCGAGTGCCAATTCTTCCATCCCCAGGGGCATACCGTGGATGTCGGCTGTGTTCTGTTTGTTTGGCGCGCCCTTGCCAATAATCGATGTCAGAATGATAAGGCTGGGCTTTTTTGTTTCGGCCTTTGCCTGCGCGGTCAGTTTCGCTATTTCCTCAAAATCGTACATTGAGCCGGAAAGAACCTGCCAGCCGTAAGCTTCGTAACGTTTGGCGGAATTCTCGGTAAAGGAAAGATCGGTAGAACCGTCAATTGTGATCTTGTTGGAATCGTAATAGACGATGAGCTTGCCCAAGCCCAGATGGCCGGCCAGGGAACTTACCTCGCCGGAAACGCCTTCCTGCAAGCAGCCGTCGCCGCACAGCACATAGGTATAGTGATCCACGATTTTATGGGCGGGCGTATTGAAGCGCGCGGCCAGCATGGTTTCCGCGACGGCCATGCCCACCGCGGTGGCGAACCCCTGCCCCAGCGGGCCGGTGGTCATTTCAATGCCCTCCGCAGCGCCGTACTCGGGGTGCCCCGCCGCCGCAGAGCCGACCTGGCGGAATGTTTTAATAGCGTCCATTGTCATGCCGGAGTAGCCGGAAAGATACAGCAGTGAATAGAGAAACATGGAACCGTGTCCCGCCGAAAGCACAAAGCGATCGCGGTCGGGCCACTTGGAATCGGAAGGATCGTGGCGGAGTATTTCCCCATAGAGCATCGCCCCCAATTCGGCTGCGCCAAGCACAATGCCGGGGTGTCCGGAATTTGCCTTTTGAATCGCGTCCATCGCGAGTGAGCGCACAGAAAGCGCAACTTTTTCTAAAGCGTTTTTATCCATAATAATTCTCCTCTTTATTTAGATGAAAAACCGGCTTTAAAGCCGGTTTTGAAAAAGGCCCTACTTCCAGTTTTTCTCAGCTTCTCTTATAAAGCATAGCAGATCTTCCAGCGGAGCGCGATCTTTCAAGAGCCGGCAAAAATCTTTCTGGCGACAAAAGAAAGTAATTTCCGAAAGGGTTTGAAGATGCTGCTTTGCCGAACAGGAAACAATGAGCAGCAAAGTGTCTACCTTTTCGCCGTCCAGGGAATTCCAGTCCACAGGGGTTTCCAAAAAAGCGAGGGCCACAAACTGCTCGCTGTCCGCTCTCGCAAGCGGGTTCCTGGGATGCGGAAGGGCGATGCCGCCGCCAATGCCGGTTGACATCAGGGCCTCCCTCTCTAACAAAGCCGTCAGCAATTCATCCGCCTGAACCGAAGGGATAGGAGAGAGGGCCTCTATAAAAGCCTCCAGAACTTCCCGTGGGTTAGTTCCACGCAAACCCTGATAAAGTCCGCCCCTCTTAATAAATTCCGCAAGTCCTTCATTTATTATTGTCATATTCTATCTGTTTTGTCCTTTTAATAAAATAATCGAGCCAAGAAGCTTGTTACAGGCTTCCAAATCAAATTCCCCCGGAACAAAATCCGGCCCCACTTCCTGCCTTGCGCCCTGGCGCTCCGCGTCGTTCCCGCTTTCAAGCGCGTAAAGGAGCCGCCTGTATTTTACGGGGCCTGGGATGAATTCGGGTGGAGCGGCCCCCGCCCCCGCCACACAGCGCACGGGTTTTGGGCCCGGCGTGTCCTGCCTGGAAAGAATAATCACCCTGACGTTCCATTTTGTTCCATATTCATAGAGCAGTTCAACAGTGTTTGCCTCTTCCAGCTCCTTTATTGCGGTTTTTGGATCAAGTCCGCTTTCGGCGTTAAACTTGTAGGCTTCAGTGCCGTTCCAGCCAAAAACAGTTTGGACGATCTTGTGAAGCTCCCCAAGGCTGCAATATTCAGGGACTATAATGCGCCGCCATGTGTCCGTACCGCCAATGCTCAATTGAAGAAGCCTCTCGGTTACCACTTCGCTCCCCGAGCGTATCACCGCAATTCTGTTACGCCTGAAACTTTCCAAAGCTTCGTCAATAAGCTCCTTAACCTCTTCGTAGGTTTCAATCATGCTGTCCAGGGAATTATCCAGGGCTTCAAGTTCCGCCTCGGATGGGGTGTCGCTGGAAGCAAGGTCTTCCATTACGCCTGCCGTGTGCATCTGAATCTGCGAAAGAATGATAAAGGTATGGCGGGGAAGCCAGGAAATATCGAAGTCCCCCTTGTTGAGCTTTGAGGCAAGTTCAATTACCGCAGTGTGCAGTTCCCCTGCCCTCGCCCTGATTGGGCCCATTACCTTGTCGGTAAAAGGAGTGTAAAAAGCCCGGTACTCATCCATAACAGCTTTGATATATTCAATAATGGAAACTTTATCTTTGCCGTCCATCTCTACTCTTGCCGGAACCAGTCTCTCCAAAACAAGTTCCTCGTTTCCGTTTTCCCGGAAAAGAGAATCCAGAACATATGACTGGATCACATATCTGGAAACCGGAATTTTATTCTTCTGTAGTATTAACACCACGGGGGTCAGGTCCGAACTGACAGCGCTTAGGTCCAGCTCCTTCCTGTCGGGAATCTCCCTGCCGGCATACCAAAAGCGCGTTTCTATGCCGTAGGCCGAGGTTTCGATCCTGTTTGTTTTTTCATAAATATATTCTTCCAGGGAATAAGCCGGGACTTCCCTCATTCTTGGACTACCAGACCAATAGGCATAGGCGATCTGCTCTTCCGTGCAGGAACCGGGCCCAAGCTTGCCAAAGGATTTTTCAAATCCCTCTTCGGCAGCCAAAAGCCAGGCATCCAAATCCTCAGCGCTCCATTCGTCCTTGCTGACTTTTTCCAGCTCGAAACTCCCCTGCTTCCAGTCAAGAGTCCTGGCCACAAACCGATCGCCCGGTACAAAGGAAGCTTCCCTGTAGATATTCCTCATGTCTATGGTTCTTATGGAAACCTCGGGAGGATCATCAAAGGGATCGCCGTTAAAGGCTTCTTCGTTTTCAGAATTATCTTTTGCCACATACTGCGGGGCATATTCTTCCCCAAGAATGCTGTAATAGGGGTAAAACTCTTCCGGCGGGCCTTCCGTGGTGGTATAGGGAATGGGCGAACCCTGCCAGCAAAAGATATACTCGTGGGGAAGAAGGCTGGTATTGGCAAAAGGAACGCAGCGGTGGCCTGGAATCAAAATGCCGTTCACCAACTCCAGCCGGCTTGGACTGATTACAAAAGAAAGGGGCGAAAAAAATCCCCTCCTGGACATCCAACACTTTTCCCTAATAAGAAAAGCCATGTTCCGGGAATTGATATAGCTCTCAACCTCCTGAGCCAGAAGGCCTTTTCGTTTAGGCTCGATCATCTGAATAAAAGTCACTACCTCATCCAGCTTAAAGGAGCCTGTTACACTGTCGAGAAAATCGTATAGAGCTTCTTCCTGGCCTTGGGTCATGGGTAAATGTATTATGCCTTTATGTCCTTTTTTCCGCAAGGCTCGCACTGGAACTGCATTTTTATAGTTTTGGTTTTCTTTGGGTCAAAATAACCCATAAAAATCCCGAAAAAATCCTCACTGCGTCGTTATGACTCAAAATCGGCTATATATTACTAAATAAAGATATTTTAACCACAGAGAGCACGGAGTAACACGGAGTTTTAAGAGAATTTTGAATTTTACTCCGTGAAACTCTAAGCTATCCCGTAAGGGATAGCATTACTCTGTGGTTATATTCTTCTTAAATGGTCTTAAAAGCCGTTTTTTTGTTGACTTTCGTAAAACTTGGCATGGAAATTGCTATATAAAAAGTGAGGGCAAATTTAAAAAAACAAGGAGAAAACCATGGGTGTGAATGTAAGAGCTCATCCGAAAGCTTCTACGATTGACGCAAGCAATTTCGATAACGAATTGTTTAACCTTTTGGACAAATTGCTTCCCGCCAAGGTCGAGGAAAACTACTGCCGCCCTTCAGTAAAAGGTACGCAAACAGCCAGCGCTTATTTTCTTGAGATTAAGCTCCCCGGCGTTACCGAGAAAAACCTGGAACTCCATTTTGATAACAGCACCCTGACCGTTCAATCCATGCCTGACGAAGCCAGGGACGAAAACCCAAAAGAGAGGGTGATATCATTTTCTACCGGCAACAGGAAAGACGCCAATTCCATGGAAAGCACGGTTAAGCCTTTCAGGAAAAAATACAGGCTGCCCAAAGACGCGGATCCCCGTGGAATTACAGCATTGTTCTGCGATGGCGTTCTTTCAGTGGAGATTGGCAAAAAACTGGTTTTATAGCAGGCCCATTGCAATTAGTTTGGTTTATGTTGACGGGGGTACCAGAACCCGGACGCCGTTATGGGCTGTCAGCCCAGGGCAAAAAACCCGGGTCCGGGTCTGGAAAACAAACGTCGAACAAATATAGAGGAGATAAAAAGATGAAAACACTCAGCCTTTATCGTCCAAATGTCATGGAAAACGCCTTGAGCGGTTTTGACCGCTACCTGGATTCCTTCTTCAGGGACAATTTTCTTGACCCCGCGGAAAGAGTCTTCAACCGGCTTCCAACGGTGGATGTCAGGGAAACCGAAAAAGCCTATGTCCTTGAAGCGGAGCTTCCCGGCCTCGATGAAAAGGATGTTGAGATCCGCCTGGACGGAAGCACCCTGACCCTTCAGTCAAAGAAGGAAGAAAAAGAAGAGAAAGAGGAAAAAACCGGGGACGGAAGTTACCTTATCCGGGAACGCCGCTTTTCTTCATTCAGCCGTTCTTTTAAACTGCCGGAGAACGCCGACAAAGAGGGAATTACCGCTTCCTTCAAAAACGGCATCCTTTCTCTGGAGATCGGCAAGAAGAATGAAGCGCAGGCGCGCCTGATTCAGATTTCGAAGAAGTAGCATTTGTTTGGGGAATGGGGAATGGGGAACAGGGAATGGGGAGCGTCTGTGATAACTATGATTGATAGTTTCACGCAATGCTCCCAAATAAAAACCCTAGTCCCTAGTCCCCGACCCCAAGTCCCTATGCCGAAGGCATAGCCGATAACTTTCCGTGCAGGTATCTCGCAAAGAGCGCAACGCCTACCGTCAACACGCAAATAATTCCTTCCACTACAAAAATACTTTTTATTCCGCCTGTTTGAAATATCACGGCGGGAATATCGATCACCGCATGAAGAACTATTGCCAAAGGATACAGCCACGCCTTTTTCTTGCCGAATACCGCGTTAAAAACAATCACCGACAATGACAATTGGACGGCTATCGCCATCATACGCTCCATTCCGCTGACTAAAAACATGTACGGAGCTGCGGTAATCAAACCTGCCAGCTGATTGTTAACTGCCGCAAGCGCTTCTCCCTGGAGTTTGCCTGTTATGGTTTCAATATTCCCGGTGTTAAAAATGATACTGGTCGCAATTGCATTGATCATTCCCAGCCCGGCAATCAAAATGGATTCTATTCCCCCGTGGCCTATTCCATAGGACAAAGCGGTTCCTATGCCTTCGTATTTCCGCTTTAGGATATTAAAGGCGATAAACCTGGCGCTTTCTTCAAATATACCCGCCATGAAAGCCCCGTAAAAAATATATACAACCTTATTGCTTGGCGATAAAAACCTGCCAAGAACAATTCTATGAACTATAGCTTCCAGGACGAGGGCAAAAATAACAAATCCCGCCACACCAAAAAGCATTGGAACAACTTTTAAGTTGAACTTTTTTCTGAATACAACGAACAGGCAAACAGGGACGCCTATCGCCAATATTGCCGATACCGCCATAAATACAATTGAGAGAACAGGTACGCTCATAACTTCCATCCTTTTCTTACAGAACGCTCTGCAAAAACTGCCTTGTTCTGTCATTTTTTGGATTGCCGAACATTTCCACCGGCTTTCCTTCCTCAAGAAAAATCCCGTCGCTCATAAAGACGACACGATCCGCCGCTTCTCTGGCGAAGCCCATTTCGTGGGTTACCACCAGCATAGTCATGCCGTCATTGGCCAGCTGCTTCATTACGGCTAGCACTTCGCCTACCAGTTCCGGGTCCAGGGCGCTGGTGGGCTCGTCAAAGAGCATAATCCTCGGCCCCATGGCAAGCGCCCTGGCAATGGCTACTCTCTGCTGCTGGCCGCCGGAAAGCTGTGAGGGAAAGGTGTTCAGTTTATCACCAAGGCCCACCCGTTCAAGAATCTTCTCCGATCGTGTACGGGCTTCTTCAACCGACAGCTTTCGCACGTTTATCGGGGCAAGCATCACGTTTTCCAGGGCTGTCTTGTGCGGGAAAAGGTTGAAGCGCTGAAAAACCATGCCAACTTCAAGCAGGATCTTGTTTCGCTCGTCGTGGTACATTTTAACGCTGTTAATTCCCTTATGGCAGTCAAAAAGGAGCTTATCTTCTATAAATATCTGCCCTTCGTCTATTGTTTCAAGTCTGTTAAGGGTGCGAAGGTAGGTGGACTTTCCGGAGCCGGAAGGGCCGATAATGCACACCACTTCCTTCTGCTCCACCGTCAGGGAAACGCCCTTCAGCACTTCCAGCGGCCCCCGCCCGTCCCTGCCGTGGAAGGTCTTGCACAGTCCAATTGTTTTAATCATCGACATGAAGCTACCCCGCTCTCATTCATAAATCGAAAACTTCTTTTCAAGCTTGTGAAATACAAATGAAAAAGCCCATGTGATAACGAGGTACAGAATCATTGCCGGTATATAAACAAGGGCCGAACGGGTGGAGCCTTCGATACTTCTTGTCGCCTTGGTAATGTCAATCAGCGCGATCATTGACACAAGGGAAGTATCTTTCAGTATCAAAATAAATTCGTTGCCCACCGGAGGGATGAGCCGCCTAATGGACTGGGGGATTATCACAAGCCGCATGGTTTGGGCGTACGACAAACCCAGCGCGCGGGACGCTTCAAGCTGCCCCTTGTCGATGCTTTGAATCGCCGCGCGGACAATCTCCGCGGAGTAAGCGCCGACATTGAGGGCATAGGCGATAAACGCGTAAATAAAGCGATCCATTTCCGCATAGCCTGTATTGATGAGAAAAGCTCTGGACATCATGGGCATCGCATAGTAAATGAAATACAGTTGCATTAAAAGGGGAGTTCCCCGAAAAAAGAAAATATAGGCGCTGCAGAATTTGTTTATTACTAACTGCTTTGACATCTTTCCCAAGGCAAGGAAAACGCTCAAAAAAATCCCCGCGGACACGGAAGTAATTGTCAGTAAAATAGTAATCCTGGCTCCCCCCAGCAAGGGAGGAATCCAGGATATTATTTTTCGCAGGGTTTCCATCTGCCTTATTGCCTAGCGGCTTACTGCCAACGGCCTATGGCCGTACGGCGCTTACCATGTCAACGTTCAGGTTCTGCATTGAAATTTTGCGCATGGTTCCATCCGCAAAGAGTTCGTCCAGGGCCTTGTCTATGGCCGCTTTCAAAGCGTCGTTGCCCTTCCTGATGCAAATGCCGAAGAACTCATCAGGCTCTCCAAGCCAGGTAATTTCAAATTGGCTGTCGGATTCGGCAGTATAATCCAGCGCCACTACACCGTCTGTAACTATCGCGTCAATTCTTTTAAGGCTGAGTTCGTCAAAGCAGCCCATCACGGTATCGTATTCATACGGGCTATACCTAAGCCCTCCTTCCACAAGCTTGGCCATAAAAAATTTGGCGGTGGTTTCCGCCTGATACGAAACGCTTAAGCCCGCCAGTTCCTGGGGAGAGCGTGGCTTAACTGCCGCATCCTTGCGTACAACTATTGCCATGGCATTGCCGATATAGGGTTTTGAAAAATAATGCGCCGCAAGCCGTTCAGGGGTGATGGTTACCGCAGACATTATGCAGTCATACCTGCGTGTCTCAACGCCGGCAAAAATCCCGTCCCAGGCGGTGTCCACAAATTCAACCTTTAGCCCCATTTTGCCGGCTATGGCCTTTCCCATGTCCACGTCAAAACCTGCCGGGGTTTTCCCGTCATCGGCGTAATATTCCATTGGAGGATATTCTATGCTCATACCGATAGTCAAAGTCCCTGACCGAATGGTCATGCCGGAATCCTTGCTTTTACACGCGCAGATCAACACGCCCAAAATGACGGCAACCATCATTAAAACAACCTTTGTTTTCCTATTCATCTTTGCCCTCCAAAATTTAACCTAAAGCCATACAAACCGGCTTAAGATTACAATATTGGAAAGTTTTGCATATTCTGTTTCCAAGTGTCAATCGTAGGGATAGTAATAAAAATATTTTCCTGATACCATACTTGAAATACGCTAATGCAAAACAATTTTACCAAGGAGAAAACTATGAACAAACTAACAAGCGTTAATTTTTGTGCGGCTCTTATTCTGCCGGCACTCGTATTTGTGTCATGTGTCGGCAGCGCAAACGTTAAGGACGCGCAGGGGAAAGAATGGGTACTAACGGAAATCAAAAGCCAGGGGAAAACAGTAACCATAGACCGAAAAAAGCTCGATGCCGGAAATATGGGCGGCGCTTTCACCATAAACTTTGAAGATGGCAGGGTAAGCGGCATGGGTGCGCCCAACCGTTATTTCGGCCCTTATACCGTTGACAGCAAAAACGTGCTCAGTATCGGAAACCTGGCCAGTACCATGATGGCGGCGTTTTTTGAACCTGAGGAACTAAAAGAAAAAGAATTCTTTGACTATGTGTCAAAAGCAAGCCGCATAAAGATCAAGTCGGGAAAACTGGAGCTTTACAGCGTGAACAGTGCCGGGGCGGAAACTGTTCTGGTATTTGAAAGCAAATAGAAACCAGGAAACTTTAGCGGCAATAGGACTCGGACCTATGACCGAACGGATATGAGCCGTTTGCTCTACCAACTGAGCTATGCCGCCGTTTTTTTTGTGTCAGCTCTCTGAGTTGATACAAAAAAAACATAAAATACAATTCTGCTCGGCACCAGCCTGAAGGGCTGATGCCGCCGCGAGTTTCATGGTAATAAACAGCGATTTTTATGTCAATGGCTTCGCCATTGGCTCTTTCAAGGTACGGATTCACTGCCCGCTAACGCGGGCAACGGGTCAATATAGCTAAATCAGCCTGTGCTCCCTTGCCGCCTGATACAAAGCGTTGTTCCATCGGGGCAGGCTGAGAAACGCCTGTTTTATTTCCGCATCGTCGATTTTGCCTGCGCGGCGCTGGAGCCGTTTGAACGCCATGCTTACGACCGTGTTCAGATCCACCTGCGTTGCCGGCGAGTCCTTGCGATTCAGGGAATCGGTGAGCATACGATACCATGCGTAAAAATAGACCGTGTCGCTGGGATCGGTATCAGGCAGTAGTTCATCCCTCATAAAACGCTGCATCCTGCCCAAAATCTCTTTGCGCGTCTCGCCGGACAGATTAAAGGCGCATTGGGCCATGGATTTATATATCTGTACCAGCCTTGTCCCCGGCTTCTCATCGCTTTGAAACATATACTCGCAGTGGGAAAAACCGCTTCTCCAGTCCGGCTGTTCGGTGAAGAAAAAATTATCCGGCGGGGGAATTGCGGATGACAAAAACTCTTCTGCCAAAGCTTCGGCCCTTCTGTAATCGGAAAAAAAGTACGCCGCTTCTATTTCAAAAATTTTGGCGTCAGCCCCTGATAACTCGACATTCTCTCTAAGAGCTGAAAAAGGGTTCAAAAAGTTCTTCGTTCTGTAGATCCATGCTTCAACGGTACGCGCCATCTCTGTTCCGCTTTCGGAAGCAATAGATTTAAATATCTCCAGAGCTTCACTGTAGCGGCCAATCTCAAAATAAAGCCTGGCGCGAAGAAACCTCGCCCTCATGCCCCAGTTTACATATTCAACAGAAAAGGCGGTTTCTTCCGCCTTTGCGGCAAGGCGCAGCGATTTGGACAGATTTCCTTTGAGCAAATTAATGGAAGAAGCAAAATAACAGGCAAGAAATATTTCTTCCTGTTGTCCGGCTTTCTCGGCCTGCTCCAGCGCAAAAGAAATGTATTCCATGGCGTCGTCAATACGCTGTCGTGATAAATTTAAAATAGAAAAAAGCCTGTAGGCCGGAACCTTATCATCTTTCAGATCGCGGTTAAGAAGCAGAGCCCCCCGGACAGTTTCCGATGCGGCGTTTGTTTCCCGGCTGCCGATATAAAAAGACGTCAGGTTGATCTGCATTTGAGCCTGATAACCTATGTAACAAGGCGCTCCGTCCGCCGTTGTTACAGACGGAACTGATTCCTGAAAAGCCTGCCTGATCTCAACGCTATCGCCCCAAACCAGGGCTTTGAGCGTTTTATAAATGTACGCAAGAAGAGGCGCGTTCCCTGAGCCCACAATCGAAGCGAAGCATTCTTCGGCTATGGCTTGTTCTATTCCATTCCATGTTCCGCTTTGAACATCCGCCTTTATGGACTTTAGTACTAACACGTCCCCGGCATTTCCCCCAAGCTCGAAAAGAATCCTTAGAAGATTAAAACACGGCCTTAACTTGCCTGAAAGCACCCAGGAAAGAATCAAACTTCTTACTTTTGAGTGGACTTTCTCCATCCGTTCTTTCGAGAGATTATTCAAAAGATTAATTGAACGCGTTTCAAAAACAGATACGCCCATGGCAGACAGCATTTGCAGCGCCCTGTTGTACATATCCGGATTGATAGCAATCTCTTCAAAAAGCTGCGGAAACAGGCAGGCGGGAAAATACCGCGAAAAAATGGAGATACAGTAGGAAAACTCCAAAATATCGTTTGGAAGGCTTTCACGCTGGTTTTCCCAAAAAGATTCTGATAAAAGATTTTCGTTTGAACTGTCTTCCGGAGTAAATTTTAAAATTTTATCGAATACTCCTTCCCAATCCTTAATTCTTTCCCCCAATAAGTTGTCCGCTCCAAAAACTAAAATCCTTTCTTTGCCTTTTTCATTTCTGATGGACGACAAAATTGAAAAATAAGCCTCTACAAAAACCCCGGCCGATTCGCGCGCGAGAGAGAGGTCTTCCAGAATCAACACGGCTTTTTGCGCTTGAATTCCGGCTGCCGCTATATAAGAGGCCAAAAGCGAACGGACAAAAACACGGCACTGCGCCATTGTGCCGGGCGGCCATTCATCCCTGAGACGCTCCCTGAAAAGCCGCCCGTGAAGATCGTCCAGCTTTTTAAGCTCCTCCCCGGAGAGCGCAACGGGTACTGTTCTGGCAATAAAAGACCTAAGCTCCGGGGTATAGGCATCCAAAAAACACACGAGGGCATGAGCTCCGCTTCCGAAACGAATCACAAGCGGAGGGACATCTCCCCGAAGGCTGATACAATAATGGTAAATTCCATCCTTAATGCCGGAAAACTCAGGCCCCAAAAGTAAAGTTTTTTTTCTTCTATCCAGCGACAAGGCCTTTTTTATTCTTTCCCTATGCGGGAATTTCTTTCCGTAACTCTCAAAAGACTTAAAACCCCTGATTCCCCTGAAGCCCCCGAGGATTCCATTCTTATCGCCCAGCAAGCGGCCAAAAACTACATAGAATTCCAGGGCATCCGTTATTTCCTCGGAACACCAGATTCCGCTAAGCTCCCTGCTGTCCCTTTCCACGGAAAGACGGCAAAGCTTCTGGGCAACCGCTTCGGTAATATCCCGTCCGAGTACAAGCGCGTAACCGTAAAGTTCCGGAACAACCTTTTCAAGAGCGGCGCAGGCTTTTTCCAGAAAAATTACCATGTCAAGCCAGAAGCCTATCGAGTTTTCATCAAAAGAAGCGCCCAAAACCTTGCGCCCGTTTTCAACAACACCTCCAGCGGAGACGGCGGAAGAGGCCACCGTATCTTCCAGGGAAGCTATTAGCTCCGGCCTAGTTCGTCTCAACTGAGTTCTGAACTGAATATGAAAATACATTTTTATCATAGCGTTTTATTGTTTCCCCTAATGTAGCATCCTTAAAAGCGCGCGCAGCTCAGGATCGGAGGGAAGAACAGTCGTCGTCGCGCTTTCTTTTTTTTCCGGCACTAAAAACACCTCGTCCCCCGGAGTTATGCGGTCAAAGAAACCGACTCTTTCAAGGCGTCCCGCCGATACTTCCTCGTCGGCTTTTTCAACAGTGAACTTACCCACAACATCTTCGGGAGCAAAAACAAGCCCTATCCCTTCGTTAAGGAGCCCGGTTCTTCCCTTTAGAATAACGTCAAAAACAGCGCCGTCTTTTACCCCGTCCGCCCTGCCCTTGTCGATCAGGCCCTGATCCTGGCGCCGCAGGAGAAGCTCGGCGCGAAACGGCAGGGCGCTGGAGAGCTGATCCACTATGCCGCGGGCGGCGTAGCGCAGGCGGTCGGGGCCAGTGCGGAAAGCGTTTAAAACAGCCGCCGAAGAACCTGTTCGCGCCACAAACAACTCGCCTTTGATGGAAATATCCCTTTCGTTTTCAGAGACGGAAAGCACAAGAAAATAATCCGCGCCCATTTCCCGCGCCGTGCGGAACGCCGCGGAAAAGGACGGCTGCCTGAGTTCCACATCCATAGGAAGAATGTTCCGCTCGTGTACAAGCAGGTCTTTTATGTAAGACGACGCCCCAGCGCCCGCGTCGGCGTGGTAAAAAGTTGACTGCGAGGCCAGGGAAAAAACCGCCAGTTTCCAGTGGGGCTTTGAGATCATGACGGGATCCACATCCCAGCGCCGGAAAAGCGCGTTTGAAAGAAGGGCGTTGTAAGACTCAACCGCGTCGTTCAGCGCCCTGTCCGCAAGCCCCAGGTTTTGCATGAACTTTAGCTCTTCCAGGTAACGGGCGGGGTAACCCTGAAGCCTGAGAAGCTCCGCGTATTCGCGGCGATCGCCGGCATAGGGATTAAGCCTGAGCCCCCGCCTGTATTCAAAAAGGGCCTGCTCAAGCTGGTTGCCGGTGCGGAAAGACCTGGCCCTGGCAAAGTGCCAGGATGCCCAGCGAGTGCGGGCAGAATCTTCTATTCTCGTCCTGGTTATTAAGAGCTCTTCCAGGGCAGTCCTAATGAATTCATCTTCCCCGTCAATGCTCGCGGCTGTGGATAGCACGGATTGGGCTTCAGTAAATCGGCCAAGCCTGATGAACGAAACGCCCTTTAAGTACCAGGAGAGGGAATCGTCCCGGTTCAAAAAAATAAGCTGGTCCGCAAGCCTTGCGGCTTCCTCATAGTAGCCCTGCCTGTAACGCAGGGACGCCAGCAAGAAACTGGCCGGGGTAAAACCTGGCCTGTAATAAAGCGCGTTTTGCACGTGAGCAACCGCGTCGGCAAGGCGTCCCGCCTGGGAAGCCAGGTAAGCGGCGTAATAATGCACCCTGTAGTCCCCTGCATGGGCAAGCAGGGCGCGCTCTATGTAAGTGCGGGCGCCGTCCGCATCTCCCAGGGAACCAAGCACCAGGGCAAGCGAAACCAAAAGCCGCCTGTCGTCGGGGTAGCGGTTCACCGCCGCCCGATAGCGGATAACGGCGTCCCCCGCCCTGCCGCGGGCAATGTCCAGCTCCGCCGCAACAAAAAGCGCTTCCCTGTTGTACGGCTCCCTCTGAAGCACCTGGTTAACAATAGCCGAAGCTTCGTCAAGCCGGCCAAGTGCAATCAGGATAGAGGCTTCCAGATTGGCCAGAGAAGTGTCTGTTCTTGATAAGTTTCTGGCCCTGCGTACATAAACCAGGGCCTGGTCGAATTCGCCCAGTTCGTAGTAGCACTCCGCCAAAGCCGAAGTCGCGTCCGCGTGGGCAGGGTTAACGCGGAGACATTCGATCAGGTACTCCGCGGCGGCGTACCAGTTCTCTTCCGCGATGGACTGGCGTCCCTTTTCATAAAAGGCAGTAGCGCTGGTTTGAGCGAACAAAAACCCGCTTGACCAGAATAAAATTAAAATCCACGCCTTATACTGCTTTTTCATACCCCTCCCACAGTTAGAAACCGCTGATTAATAAAAACCTAAGAATTTTACCACGGAGTACTGCTGTTCGTCTTCGCCGAACAGCTTGGAGTTTCACAGAGGGAATACAAAAAATCTTAAAACTCCGTGTTATTCAAAGCTATCCGGCTTAGCCGGATAGCAGTACTCTGTGGTTTTCAATTTATTAACAAAATAATCTGTACTCCCTTAGATAAAAACATTAGTCCTCCTTCCCACTAAGAATTATCTTCACCGAGTTTATCTTATGGCCTTCCATATCCTGTATGATAAAATCATGGCCCTCCCAAACGGCCTTTTCGTATTTTACCGGTATTTTCCCGAAAAGGTCAAAGACAAAGCCGCCAAGGGTATCGAATTTTTCTACCGGAAATTTAATTCCGATACGCTCGGAAAGATCTTCCAGATTAACCCTTGTTTCGCAGAGCCACGCTCCGCCGCCAAGATCCAAAACATCCTCACTTTCATTATCGAACTCATCCTGAATATCCCCAATGATTTCTTCCAAAATATTTTCCATGCACACAATGCCGGAAACCCCGCCGTATTCGTCCACGACAACCGCGATATGCACTTTGCGTCGGCGCAGTTCCCGCAAGAGGTCGTCGATGCGCTTTGATTCGGGGACAAAGAAAGGCTTGCGTATTATTTTCTTTATGTCAAATTGGCCATTGTCGGTTTTTACCAGGCTTTTGAGCACATCCTTTAGGTAGAGTATGCCGATGACCTTGTCGATTGTTTCTTCGTAAACCGGAAAGCGGGAATGGCCGCTTTCAACGATTCTGGCAAGCAGCTCTTCCCGGCTTGCCTTGGCGGAAATGAAGTCTACGTCAATCCGGGGAACCATTACTTCCTTTACGGTTGTGTCCGAAAGCTCAACGATTCCATGGATCATCTCCTTCTTGTCCGTCGCAAGGGACTCATATGTTTTTCTGCTTATTTCCCTGTTTCTTGCCAGCAAAGAGGCAAAAAATGTTTTAAGGCTCATAACACTTTCTCCGCGACTCCGGCGAGGAGCGCTTCCTGTGTTTCGAGCATTGGCTCTTTGCCGTTGTTGGTGTCATGATCCACGCCCGACAGGTGAAGTATCCCGTGAATCAAAAGACGGCGCAGCTCTTCATCCTGAGCAACATTGAAGTAGCGCGAGTTTTCATGGAGGGCGTCAAGGGAGATAACGATGTCCCCGGCGAGGTATTGCCCTGAGGGGCTTGTTTCCCCCAAAGGGAATGAAAGAACGTCGGTAGCCTCGTCCTTATTCCGGTATTGGGCGTTCAGTTTCTTTATGTACCGGTTATTGCAGAAAAGCACCGACAATTCCCAGTTTTTTATTTTTAGCTTTTTTAAAACGGATTTGATAAAACTACCGGCCGCTTGCGTCCAGGGCGGCAGGGGAACTTCCTCAGAACTGAAAAAAATCCTGTTCATTCCGTTACAGCCTTTACGGTATCAGGGGCATCGCTATTTTCTGACTGGTGTTCTAATTGCGGGTCAATTTTAGGATACTCGATTCTTGAATGGTGGTAACCAACCAGGACTCTGACAAAAGCGTTTTCTATTATTTCAAGATCGCGGAACGTCAGCTCCGACTGGGAGAGCTGGCCGTGTTCTACTTTATTCGCGATAAGCTCCTTGATAAACTTTTCTATTTTTACAGCATTGGGCTTGCTTATTGTACGAACCGCGGCTTCGCTGACATCCGCCAGCATTACCACGGCGCTCTCCCGCGAATGGGGCGGGTTCCCCGGATAGCAGTAGTCTTCTATATTTACAGTGGGATTCTTGGGGTTATCCTGCTTCAGCGCCTTGCTGTAAAACCAGGTAATCACCGAATTGCCGTGATGCTCGGCGATAATATCAATTACATCCTCCGGCAGCCCCAACTGCCTTGCTTTTTCAACTCCCAGCTTTACATGGCTGCGTATAACGGTGGCCGAAAGCCTTGGGGTCATGTTGTCATGAGGATTATAGTCGGTTTGATTTTCCACAAAGTAGCCCGGATTCTCCATTTTTCCTATGTCGTGGTAATAGGCCCCAACCCTGGCAAGAATGGAATTAGCGCCAATGTCCTGGCAGGCCGCCTCGGCTAAATTGGCTACCATGATGGAATGGCTGTAGGTACCCGGGGCTGCTGTAAAGAGCCGCCTCAAAATCGGCGCGTTAAGATCCGAAAGCTCAATAAGCCTGAAGGTTGTGGCCGCATTAAGCAAATGCTCAAGAGGGGTGAGCAAGCCAAGAACAAGCATACCGGAAGCTACGCCGTTAAAGGCCGCCCAAAATAAAGACTGCGGGTACACCCCACCCGCCGCGTACTGTAGCAACAATACCGCCGTCATTATAACCACATGGGCGGCGGCAATGATAAGGCCCGCCTTGACAAGATCCATCCTCTTTTTGGCGCTCTGAAGCGAATAAGCGGCAACCACCCCGGAAACAACCGCGAAAACAAAAGAAGGGGTATTGAAAGATCCGGTGAAGAAAGCGCCCAGCGGAAGGGACATTGCCAGCATCAGGGCAAGCCTGGGGTGTATCAAAATGGCAATGAGCATCATAACCAGCGCCGTGGGGATCAGCACGGACACAGGCATAAATTCAATTTGAATGTTTCTGATCAAAACGGAACCGGCTATGTACAGGGTGGAAATACCGGAAACAAGGTACGTTTCGCTGTCTGTAAGCTTCCGGTCAATAATTCTGCTTCCTGAAAAAAACATGAGCAGGCTAAAGAGCAAAAAAAGAAAAATCAAATTCGCGAACGTTTTTGGAAGATCGTTTCCCTTCAAAGACATTTGTAAAGCCCTGAGTTCATCCATCTCTTCCTCGGTCACGACAAAGCCCTTTCTGATTATCTGCTTTCCCTGCTTAATCTCCCGCATAACGGGTTCTATGCCGGAACGGGCATCGCTTATGCGCCTGGCTGTGTCGTCGGGAGAATAAAAGACATTTTCTTTTAAAAAAGGCTTTAGCAATTCATTCGCGAAAGAAGAAAGTCCGGAAACATAGGAACCGGCGGCAATAGTTGAGTTTACAGAAGCGGCGACGTAATTTTCGGTTACAATCGCCCAAAAAGGAATTTTCTCCTGCTCAATTCTTGAATCGGCTTGCCGGATCAGCTCCACAGCATCCTTGTTCAAATTCGCAAGTTCAGTTTGTGGAACGGAATAGATACCCTTTTCCAGCACAGCGTTAAGGATAGCCTCGCAGTCAATTAATATTTCCTGCCGATTCCCGCTTCTGTACAGAAGGCCAAGAACCTGATCGGAAAACTCACCGGGAAACTCGGAGCGAATCGCAAGCGTGAATGCCTGCGCGGAATCAGCTTCGGCAAAATACTTTTTTGCCAAAGAAGTAAAATAATTCCACCTGGCCTTTAACTCTCCCGTTACCTTGTTTGAATATTGAAACACCGGGGGAACAAGCCGCTCCTGGGCTTCAATCTTTTCCCTGGTTGCCTGCTCGTCCTCGAAGCTGATGTCGTATTCCGCGATTAAATCCCTGTCCGCTACTTTGCCGGCTTCAAATTCTTCAATGCTTTTTCTGATACTGTCGTTTGAGTTTCCGCTAAGAAGTATAACCACAAGGCAGAAAAGGAACGCCACCGCCCAGGCCAGAACAGATCTGTTTTTAACCAAAGCCGGCAACGAAACAGAGAACAGTTTGCTAAAAGGATTTTTCCCCTGTTTACGCGCCATTATTATTACCGGCTAAATCATGACTATTTTGAGATGTCTCATAAGCTTGAATGATCTTTTTGACCAGAGGATTGCGAACCACATCCATTGTATGAAGATATGAAAAGCACAATCCCTCTACGTTTGAGAGTATTGAAACCGCGTGCAAGAGACCGGAATCATTCCGCCTGGGCAGGTCAATTTGGGTTATGTCCCCTGTAACCACGGCCCTCGCGCCTTGCCCAATTCGAGTGAGGAACATTTTCATCTGCTCTTTTGTGGTGTTCTGCGCTTCGTCAAGGATAATTACGCAGTCGTTGAGGCTTCTCCCGCGCATATACGCAAGGGGGGCAATTTCAATTGTCCTGTTCTCTTCCATCCTGTGAATTATGTCGTAGGGGACGAGGGATTCCATCGCGTCGTAAAGAGGTCTGAGATAAGGGTTTATTTTCTGGGCAAGGTCCCCGGGAAGAAAGCCAAGGCTCTCCCCGGCTTCCACCACCGGGCGGGTCAGAACCAGCTTTCGCATCTTCTTGGACAGCACCAGGCTCAAAGCCTGGGCAATCGCAAGGTAGGTTTTACCCGTCCCGGCGGGCCCTATGCCAAAACTAATGTCGAACTTCCTCATTCCCCGAATATAGGCGGCCTGGTTTTTGCTTTTGGGATATACGCGGCCAAACCCGTTGGGAATGTGAATAAACGCTTCTTCTTCCAACTCGCCCAGCAGGGGCTCGCCTGACGCATCGCCTGTTCCGGTAAGGGCGCGGACGCATTCGGGGGAAGGATATTCGCCTTCTTTTACCATGGCTATCAGGCTGTCCATTAGCGTCCTGAACCGCCTGACTCCGTCGTCGTCCGCCCCTTCCAGGCGAATCTCGTTGCCCCTGGCGGCGATACGACCCCCCAGAGAGCCTTCTATAACTTTGAGATTTCCGTCATTGGCGCCACAGATTCCGGAAAGTATATCCCGGTTATCCAGCACTATAGTTATACTGTCGTCCAAGTATGCTCCGATACTTGTTTTTAGTGTAGTTTTAGCGGGTATAGAAGTCAAGGCAGGGGAAAATAGCGCCTGTTTACAAAACCATGACACCGTGTTTTTTCGCGGCAGTCTGCAACGCTTTATCAAACGTGCATAGGGCGGCATTTTTACGATCCGCCAGTTCCAGATAAGCCGCGTCATAGGAACTTAGATTATAGTCGTTACAAAAACGCAGCAGTTTCTGCGAATAAGAGGCTCCTGTTTCAAAATCAGTTTCCAGGCGAATGGCTGTAAGGTGCGGGAAAAGTTGTATTACTTCATCTCCGGTATAACTGCTCTGTCTGATAAGATTCCTAAAAATGTTTGCTATCTCATACCAAAATTGTTGGGGTACGGTTATTTCTTCCTCTTCACCAATATCAGCCCGTATTTTATCAACCCTGAAATTCTTTTCATCAGGAATAATTGATGCCCCTATAAATGAGGCGTCAAAAACATAGATCAATATTTCCGGCCTTCTTCAATTGCCGCGCGGATATTAAAAGAACCGGGCTCGCCGCGGTAGAGTTTCCGCATTTCCGCAAGCTGTTCAAACGCTTCTTGCCGCGTCATCTCAGGTTCCTTTTCAAAAGGGATGATCCTTGCCACGGCTTTTCCCCTTCTGGTAACAATAAAATCATTGCCCCTTTCCGTTTCGCTGATAATCTTCGAAAAATAAGTTTTGGCTTCAAAAGCCCCGATTTTTTGTGCCATACAAACCTCTCCAAACTAGTTTAATAAACCAGCCGATTAAGTCAAGTCGGACAGTAGAATTTTTATGCGTTCACTCCGATTAACCATAAAATAACTCTTGTTAAAACCGGTATATTGTTATAAAATTTTTATAGTTACAAATAATTTTGAGATTTAAAAAAACAGAACAAGAGGAGCTTTTTATGAACAAAAAACGTCTTTTGGCATTGGTTTTCGGTTTAATGCTGTCGTTTAGCGGCTATGCCCAGTCAAATTCAGAAGCCCAGCCGGAATCAAAAGGAAGCTTTTTTTTCTCAGGCGGTGTTTATAACGGGTTTTTTTCAAACCCTTTAGTTTTACTTTCCAATTTTGAAGTAAGAAAGCTATTCGCGGGAATAGCAAGCGGGAACTATGAGCTTCCCATGGGGCCGGGGAATATTGCCCTTGGGCTGGAAGCCGGATATAGCTCAGGCTCCAAATTCGGGGGCAAAGGCGACGTGGATTTTATCCCGTTTGGCATAAACGCGGCCTATGTTTTCCCCTTAACCAGTTTCTTTTATATCGGCCCCAGAGTGAGAATAGGCGGTTTAGGCTTGTTAGGGCCCGACTGGAATAAAGTAATATTTTCGACAGGGGCAAGGCTTGAAGCCGAGCTTCGCTCTACCGGTTTCCCCATTGGCCTGTTTGTCGCGGGCGGAGTTGACATCTTCCCATTTGCGCCTCAATTAGCCACGCTCCCTGTAATAGAAGCAGGTATACGCTTCCCCCGCGGAAAACTGAAAAAGTCAGGCTCTACCGGCGCCACAAAAAATAAAGAGCCCGAACCAACCCCTCCTGTTACACCCACTGCTGTCACAACCGCTCCTAGCGTCCCACCTCCCGTGGAACCCCAGCCTGTTGAACCTGCCGCTATCGTACCCGCTACTAACGTCCCACAGCCCGAAGAGCCTGCCCCAGCCGAACCTGTCGCTATCGTGGCCGCTACTAACGTCCCACAGCCCGAAGAGCCTGCCCCAGCCGAACCTGCCGCTATCGTGGCCGCTCCTAACGTTCCACAGCCCGAAGAGCCTGCCCCAGCCGAACCTGCCGCTATCGTGGCCGCTACTAACGTCCCACAGCCCGAAGAGCCTACCCCAGCCGAACCTGCCGCTATCGTGGCCGTTCCAGAAGAACCTGC
>Ga0268262_10001961_pt1 | contig 24393 bp, 22 predicted proteins | sample TergutNc150P3_FD_190354 | JGI IMG/M metagenome (GOLD analysis project Ga0268262, IMG submission 190354) | Nasutitermes corniger P3 segment gut microbial community from laboratory colony in Florida, USA - Nc150 P3 (SPAdes) (version 2) | ecosystem: Host-associated > Arthropoda: Insects >...
TTCATCGATTCCCACAATGACTATTCAGCCAAACCTTTCAAATGGACAAAAACGGCTGAAGTCATTTTACAAGCGGTCGATAAGGCCAAGGCTTCAAACAATATTGCTTGCGCCCATTAAACGCACGAGACACTATGGATGACCAATTATCCACTTTTTGTATTTCGTCTATCACCAGTATCGCTTCGTCCGCCTTGGCCAGGGCGCGGGCTTGTTCCCATTCATTGTGCAGCCATTCGGTAGAAACAAGATTCGGGTCATCCGCACTGACGAAGTGCTGTGAAACTTTCAGTTTCTCAAGGGCCTGCAAAACGGCGGTGGTTTTTCCTGTCTGCCGGGGGCCGACAACGATTTGCATAAACTTTCGAGGCTCGTTCAGCCTTTCGATAAGCTGTGAAACCAGAACCCGAGCGAACATTAGGAGACTCCAGACGAAATACTCAATATGTTTTCCTATTTGCAAATTATGCCGATTTTATTTTGAAATGTCAATAATTACCGCTTATTTCCCGCCCATAACACCCTCCAGCACCATGATGGCAGCTTTTTGGTTTTCCGGGGCCAGATGAGCGTAGCGTTTGGTCATTTGCAGGTCGCTATGGCCCATCAATTGGCTGACGTTATAGAGAGGGACGCCTTTTTGCACCAGCCAAGAGGCGAAAGTATGGCGCAAGGTGTAAAAAACGACTTTCTGACGAGGGTCAATTATACCTTCGTTCAGGCCCAAGTCGGCCACGGTGCGGGTGAAAGAATCCGAAATGCCCCAGCGGTTTTCCTCGCCATTGGCCTTGGCGAATACCAGAGTTTGGCCCGGTTGGCCCTGGTGGCGGCTTTTGAGCATGGACAGAACTTCGGAGGTCAGGCTCAGGTGGCGGTTTTTGGCGTTCTTGGTGTCCTTGACAAAAATCCGGCCTTCGGCCAGATCAATATCGGCCCAGGTCAGGGAGAGGCATTCCTTGGGCCGCATTCCTGTTAGAAGGGAGAGCAGGGCCAGGTCATGAACTTCCGGCGAGCGCACCTTAAGGGCCGCCAATAAACGGGCGGCCTCGGCTTCAGTCAGGTAGCGGACCCTCTTATTGTCTTGACGGGGTTTTTTGATTCGCCGCACCGGGTTTTCCCCGGCCACAATACCGTATTCATGGGCCAAGTTCCAGATTTGCGAAAGGGTGGCCAAGGCGTATTCCAGGCTTCTGGCGCTCAGTCCTTTTTCCAAAATCGGGCGCATGACCAAGGTTTCTATATTTTCCCGGTCTATTTCCTGAAGAGGTAAATTAGCCAGGGGGTGGAGCCATTTTTTAAAAAAAAGGCGTTCGGTCCGGACTGAATTGGCGGCTTTGCGCAAGGCCGCTTGGGGATAGTATTTGGCGGCCCAGAACTCGGCCAGGGTCATGCCGCTGGCGGCGGCCACTTTTTCGGTCTCTTCCTGGCGCCGCACTTCCGCTGCTCGGGCCGCCTCACCCGCGGCCCGCATTTCTTTCAGGGTCTGAGGGCCTTGGCCGCTGCGCCAGTTTTCACGCAATTTGACTAAGAGCCGCTCACACTCGGCTTGGTTGGCCCCCTGGCTCCACCAGCCGATGGCTTCATTATAGGTCCGGCCCTGCAATTTGTATTGCAGGCACCAATAGCGGTCGGGCCTTTTGCCGTGCCGGCGGGATTCATGTTCCCTGTAGCGAATGCCCCGGCCTACGGAAATCCACTTGGTCATGGCTAAAAATCCTTTCTGAAAAAGTAGTACTACGGCGAAAAGTAGTAAAACTGTGCTGATTATATGAAACTGGCTATGAATATAAAACCGACTATCAATCAGCCGGACTTATACTACCATGGTACTACTTTTTCGATTTATATGCAAGGTCGAAGGCGTGACGAAAAATGACGCTTATTTTCAACAAAATATCAAAATAATTAGATTTTAAATCGTCACGCGTTTTCCCAAAAAATCCCAAAATTTCACTATAAAATTTGATTCGTAATCAGCAGGTCGTGGGTTCAATCCCCTCCGCCGGCTCCAATAAAATCAAGGGGTTAATCGAGAAATCGATTAACCCCTTGAGGCTTTTTAGGGGTTCGGCACCCACCGGGCACCCACGGGAAAATGTATTGGTTTTATATAAAAGAAGCAAAATAGCCTTTTCTTGACAAATTCTCGCTTTTAAGCTAGTTTTTTTGTGGCGTAGAGAAAAGGTACACCATTGATCACTACCTTCTTCTTTGCGGCGGGGACACGCGAACTCAAAATGCCGACATCGCCAAGGCCAAAACCTGTAAGGCCGATTACGAGATAGGCGGGAAGTCATGACGAAAACAGCCGAAAAGAAATACGGTCGCAGTATGCCCCATGATTTAGCCATGGGGGAAAGCCTGCGCCAAGATCCTTCCTTTGCCGCCAGTTATCTTGAGTTGGCTATGCGTGAAGGTTCATGTGAAGAATTACTCATAGCTTTGCGCCATGTCACCAAAGCCTTTGGCGGTGTCGCCAAGTTGGCGGGTAAGACCGGCCTGAATGAAAACACTTTGTATCGAACGCTATCCGCCAAAGGCAACCCGCGTCTGGACACGTTTGTAAAAGTCTGCAATGCGGTGGGTATGCAGATCCACATAACGCCTGTTGAAAGGTAGTCCCGTCGGCTCCTCAAATCTACTGGTTTTCTTTATCACGTCCCTTTGATGGATTTGACTTGTGGCCGTCAGTAATAAACTGAATGCGATAGTCGGGCTGTTTTTTTTCGCCGGAGCTAAGTGGAGAGAACTGACCGGGGCCTCATAACCCGAAGGTCTCCAGTTCGAATCTGGACCCCGCTACCAATTAAATCAAGGGGTTACGAAGCAGGCTTCGTGACCCCTTGAGCGTTTTACTAACCTATTACTAACCAAAATTGAAAAGCAGCCGATTTCGATATGCTTTTTAGGCTAACGGCAAGGCCGCGAAACTAGGTGACGTTGACGTTTATTTTCAGATTACGGTGGGCGGGAAAGAATGGATATGATAATCCGTCCGCTCAGTCTTGGCGGGAAAGATCCCAATGTATAAGCCGATTGTTTTTCAGACTCCCGAGATTGAACGGGGCCGCCATTTTGTGGAGGAAATTCCGCGGATCGGGCCGGAAATTCGAGGGCTCATTGGCGGCGCGCTTTTCAACAAGGCCAGTCCGCAATACTCGTATTGTGAAGAAGGAAAAAAGATCGACACTAGCCGCCTAACCTGGATATGTAAGCGTGGGAAGGTTATCCTCCAGGTGATTTATATACATGCTTCGCTGGCGAAGCACTCATGGGTTGTTCTGTTTTTTCATAAGTCTAGAGATGGGGTATTGGTCCGTCCCCAGACTTTCATCCATTCCCAGGCAGTCATCCGTCTCCAGATCATAAAGCAGCGCATACAGGATACTGCTCTTCTCGCTGTCGTCCGTCCTAGGCTTGCGGAACCAAAAGGGTTCAAAAGGCTGCTGTGAGGATTCCGTTTTCGGGTAGATCAGAAAGGAGCGTGTCGCAAGATACTTTTCCGCATAGGCAAAAATCTGATACAAATCTCCTGGCTCTTTAAGGTCTTTGTCCGATTTGAGGAGTTTCCATTTTGTATCGGCGATGACGCACAGTGCACTGTTGTTTTTATTAATAAACAGCAGATCGGGCTTAAGCCTGTAAAAGGTCTTGCCTTTGTAGCTCTCCACTAAATATCGCTGACTCGCCTGTTCCGTGACCTGCCACTCCTTGGCCAGTTGGCTCCGCAGGTTCTTGGCCACATAGTATTCAAAGAGCTTTTCCATGGGAAAAAGGAGGGACAAACAGGAATGGCTTCCGGCTTGCGGTATGGGAGACTGCCCGTACAAAATAAGCCTGCACCAGGAAAGCGCCGCTTCGTAATGCTGTAAATTGCGGTCAGGCCGGCAGGCGGCGAAGTCGGCGGCGAAATCCTTTGACGGGGGCACATCCGCAAAAGCCAGTCCGTAAATTTTACAGCGGCGCTGGTTTTCGCAACTTCCGCTCCAGCGGGCGACTTGCAGCAAGGCGTTTTTTACCAACCTGTTCTCAGGCCTGTCCGGCAGGAAGTCATCATAACTGACATAGAATCGTTCCTGCCGGGCGGCATTATGGCGAATATGCTCGTGGAGCTTTAATTTGCCGCGCAAAAATATTTGATTGTCTTCCACCGCCACATAATCGGAACAAAGTCCGCGCCGGATCAAGGCAGCGACATCATCAAGAAAACAGGTGATAAAGCTTTCCAGCAGCGGCTCTTTTAGGCTTTCCAGGGTCGCCCGCTTAAAGGTTTGGAATGGGGAATCAGGCCAGGCGCGCAGCATTTTCAGCAGGATTTCGAGGGTGCGTTCCCGGGAATTTTCAACTTTCTCCAGGTGGATTTTAGGCAATATTTCCAGGCAAAGGCCGGACGGCAACATGATGACGCCAGCATAGTTCCGCATCTGGATGGCTTTCCTCCGGCCTTCCTTCAGGCGCCACATACAGGGATTCATCAGCTTGCCAAGGTCGTCGTCACGCTTGTCTGCGGTCCGAAGCATTTCATCGAGGGCGTCATAGTCGTTTTTGTCAATAACGACACCGCCTTCCTTTTCCACGGGCTTTTCGCCTTTATCCTTGTAAAGCGCGGCGACCTTTCCATACTCTACAAGAGTGAGATGTTGCACGCTCAGACCTTATCCTCCAAGGCATCCGTAGAATCAGTGGCGGCAGTTGGAGTATCAGTGTCAGGGGCCGTAGGGTCAGTGCCAGCGGAGGATGGATCGTAGGTGGCAATATAGGCTTTGGGGTTATTAAGCGTCTCTTGGTTATACTCCCAGCGGGGCGCAAGCCGCTCCGGCCCATCATCCTCCTGATCTGTTCCAAATAGTGCGCCGCTATTCTCTTTTTGGCGCAGGAAATGAAGGTTCTTGTCTTTTTTTAGATTGTCGCCCAGCACCCAACTAATTTTTTTCCAATCATCGAAAAAATATTCTTCCAAAAGCGGTAGAATTTTTTTACGAAAAGCAAAACTCAGAGATTTCATATCGTCCACTTCCAACAGGAACGTATGCCCGATGACGTGTTCTTGGTCATACAGAAATTCAATGCGACCATTGATCGTTTCCAGTAACAGACGAAGGTTGACACCGTCCACCTTTTTATCCTTCAAATTATCCTTCAAAAGGTCGTAATTCGGGTCCATCCGCACAAAGATGAAGCGGCGGCGCAAGGCCGTATCAATATGCGCCAAAGAACGGTCCGCTGTATTCATGGTGCCTATGATATACAAGTTGCCAGGAACAATGAATTCTTCGCGGGAATAAGGCAACTCAACCGGCTTGCCTTCTTCCTTGCCTTCACGCTTTGATTCCTCAATCAGCGTGATCAGTTCGCCGAATATCTTGGATATATTGCCACGGTTGATTTCATCGATCAGCAAGGCATATTCACTGTCTTTAAGAGCTTTAGCGTCGTCACAGATTTCTTTAAAAATTCCGTCGCGCAAAATGTAGCAGAGCTTTTCGGCCTCTTTTGTTTCTCCTTGTTTGCCACCGGTTTGTTTTTTGCCGCCATCTTCTTTAGCGGGCAGGTCCGGGCGGATGCCTTCAACAAATTCCTCGTAACTATACGACTGGTGGAAGGTGATGGACTTATTAGACTTGGCGAAGTACTTGTCTAGCAGCTTACGCGCCATATAGGTTTTACCCGTGCCCGGCGGGCCATATAAAATGATGTTCCGGACCCAGCCTGGGATGTCTTGAATCTCTGGGAAGTCTTGGAAATTTTGGAATGGAAATTTTTCGGTCTCATTGGTTTCTTCGCCCGGGCCCGGATCATAGTGTTGGGGTTTGGAGGGCCTGGATTTTTTGCGGGGGGGAGGGACCAACGACTCTATGAACTTATTGAGCAGGAAAGGATCATTTTCTTGGGGGGCGAGTTCGGTCTTAAGGGCTTCGCGCATGGCGCGGTCATTCGCAAGCCAAATGAGGTAGCGGCGTATGTGAGGGGGGTTTTGGAGCCAAGCCGTTGTTTTGGTTATATTAATATTCAGATCGTATTCCTGTTTTAGCTTTTTTACTAATGAATCATAAGAAATTAGGCTAGCAATGGAAGTATAAAACTGTGGAGCGGCCGCATACATGAGCCGTTTGGTAAGAGCCCAAGGGATCCAAGAGATCTTCTTTTCCAATTTAGCGCGCTCCAGCGTTTCCCAAGCCCGGGCCGCAACTTCCGGCGATTGATCTTTGATGATTTCTTCTGTGATTTTTGTCAGCATATCCGCTATTTGTTTGAAATGTTCTTCTTTGAGGCGAGCTGGTTTAGAAATCATATTTGGACAAAACCATGGTCCTGTCCAGATTTCCTTCACAAGTTTCGGCGCTAAAGGATTCCCAAACTGGAAGGCGGCAATGTCCGAGAGGGCGTCATTGTAATCTTCGTATTCGTGCCGCCAGGATTCGTCTCTGTTTTTTTCATATTGTTCAAATTGTTCGCGTAAAGAGGCCGGGGGCATGGTGATCTCCTAATGGCCTTGGATAACTCATGAAACTTATAAGCAATTTATAGTATCAAGAATAAGCGAAATAAACAAACAAAAAAAATTTGAATTAAAACCAGGCGCGCCAAGTCGCCGTCGCGCCTGGTTGTCACTCCTTTACCAAGCGGTTATATTTCCAGCCATTGGCCGTTTTCCAAAATTTTAATGTTCGCAAAATCAGCCTGGTGCCGGGGCCAGGCCTCGCCGTGAATGGGCAGCAGAATTTTGGGGTTTATGGCCTTGGCCAGGCGGGCCAAAAGTTCCGGCTGGGCGTGGCCGCTGGAATGGATATGCACCGGCTCGCCGCAGGGGGTCAAAAATTCCTTGATCGCCCCGGTCTGGGCCTCGTCCTTCAAATAACCCGCCCATTGGGACCAGACCCAGGCATCGTCGGTCGTGGGGTGAACCTGGCCGGCATAGCCGCTCTTAGCCAGACTGTTCCGGGCCATGATCACCCAGTTGCCGGGTTTTTCTTCCAGCGCCCGGGCCGGAAGGGCCACCTTAGCCTCCTTATAACGCGGCGTCGGGTTCTCCTGGCCCAAATATTCCAGCCACTTACTTATTCTGCCAGTCGCCACCACCCGGATTTTCGTCTTCGGGACCAAGGGGGGCAAGTCGGCGAAGCGGCCCATTTTTTCCCAGACCAGGGCGGTGTAGAGGTCAATGGCCAAAGTCCGTCCCGTTCGGCGGCAGGCTTTGAACAAAGTCACCATCCGGTCAATATTCCCGGCCGACCAGGAAACGAAGACCCGGCCCGGGGTCTGGCGAAAGATTTCTTCAAACGGTTTCTCCAAATCCGCCTCGGCGGGCGGGGCCTTGGCCGCCCGGCCTTCCGCTGGCAGGCTGGTTCCCTCCATTATCAAAACGTCCACGCCAGCCGGCGGATTTTTCAGCAATTTTTCAGTCAAGGCCCTTTTGCGGCCGTGGCCCCGGAAATCGCCGGAATACAAAATGCGCCGGCCGTCTATCTCGATCAGAAAACCGTAAGCATCGAAAGCGGAATGATCGACATTGAACGCCTCGATTTTAAAAGGCCCGATGGCTAAATGGGCCGGCTTTTTCTCCCGGGGCCAGGTTCCCGAGGGGGTAAGCGGCGCTTTTTTTAAATCCCGCTGGAAGCCCAGCATGATGGCCGTGTCTTCCCCGCAATATAGGGGCCAATCGGCCGGCAGTTCATTTAAGAGGCCGCTGTGGTCGGCGTGGCTGTGGGATAGAAGCACCCCTTCCACCCGGCCGGCCCGGCTGAGGCTGGCCGGCAAAAGGTGGCCTTGGGGACTCGGCTCCAGGGGCAGGCCGGCGTCCACCAAGAGGCGCCGGCCGTCCTGGGCTACTATTTCCACGCAGTTGCCGCCGATTTTATCCGCCGCCTGGTGAATGCAGATTCTGGTCATGTCAATTCTCCTGGTAAAGGCCGGCCAAGGCCGCTATTTCTTCCCGGAGGCGCTGTCGCAGCCAGTCCGGGGCCAGGATTTTCACGTCCAGGCCGAAACTTAAAATCCATTTCAAGAGTTCGGGGCGGCTTTGGGCCGTGAGGGTCAGGGTCAGGCCGCCATCCGGGTGGATTTCGATGGCCTGGTCCCGGCTCCATTCCCGTTCTTTCACATAAAGGGCTGTTTGGGGCGCGAATTGCAACACGGCCCGGAAAGGCTCCTCAAATTCCATAATGCCGAAGGTCCCCTCATTTTGAAGCTGAGGTTCGGGCAGACGCTTGGCGCTGCGGTCGGTTATTTTCAAATCCCTGAACCGCTGGAGGGCCAGGTAAGTGGGCCGGTCGTGCAGAGGCTTGTTTTTTTCATCGACCATCCAGCCGCTAAACCTGATGGATTCATGATAGGCGTATAGCCGCTTGGGGGCGTAGTCGAAAACCCTCAGCGTCTGGTCCAGGCTCTTCTGGTAAGTGACGGCGCATATTTTCCCTTGGCGGATGGCTTGAATCAGGTCCTGGTAAAAGCCCTGGAAAGGGGTATAGTCGATGCGGCCCTTGAACTGGGCTCGGCCGGCCGGGAAGTCTTCGGCCTCCGGGTCGGGCGGAGTGAAGGCCGAGGCCTGGGTCAGGGTGGCTTCCAGGGTTTTCCGTATGTCCTTCGGCAAGAGATGCCATAAGAAATCGCGGCAGAGGGCCAGTTGGTGGAGCCCTTCGGCGTTAAGGCTTAAGTTGGGAGCGGCGTTGGGCCGGTCGAATTCATAGTATGATTCCCGGCCTTCCTTGGTATGGAGCACCTTGCACCAGGGGGAGGCTTCCAGCTTGTCGATGAGCCTTATGACCGAAGATTTGGAACATCTTAGATCCTCGGTCAATTGCTTTAGCGACAATTTTTTCCGGCTGCAAAACAGCATTGAAAAGAGCCGCAAGCTTTTCTCCACCGGTCCATCTTCAGACCATTTCTTGCCCATGTCTTATCTTCTCCGTCCAGGTTTTTTCAGGCAAATCCGCCTTGTTCATTTTAGCCTAGAAGCAATATACCACCAGATCATTGCAGAATCTGCCAAGTGTTGATATTTTTTGCCGGAAACTTGATTTTTGCCTCGGGAGTCTCCAAACATCAAAGGTGGAAACCTATGCGGCGGCTTTCTTTTTCCAGTTTCAGCTCCTCTTCCCGGGCCAATTCCCGGAGCAAGTGGTCATGGCTTGGTTTTTCTTCAAAAAACACTTGGTTGCGCGAGCGTACGGCCTGAAAATCCCCCGGAGTCAGGCGGTTCAAGGCGGCCAGCCGGGCGGCCGTTTCGGCGGTGAAAGGTTCGTCGGTCAAAGGGGCCAGCAGCTGGGCATAAAGGGCGGCCGCCTGCTCGGGCCCGGCGTAGGTGAAGGCCACTTTGAAGGCAAAACGGCGCATGGCCGCCGCGTCCAGGGCTTCCCGCCGGTTGCAGGTGGCGATGAAGAAAAAGCGGCATTCCTCCAAGGCGGTTAAAAACTCGTTGACGAAACCGCTTTCCCAGGACCTTTGGGCTATTTCGCGGCTGAAGATGAAACTGTCAGCCTCATCCACCACCAGAACCGCGTCTTCCCGTTCCGCCTCCCGGAAGGCGGCGGCGATGTTCTGTTCGGTCTCCCCGACATAAGGGCCGAAAATGTCGCTGGCTCTTTTGACGAGCAGTTCCTTTTCCAGTTGTTCGGCCAGATGCCGGGCCAGGGCCGTTTTGCCGGTGCCGGGCGGGCCGTAAAACAAAAGGGTGCCGAAGCCGGGGGGCAGTTCCGCCCCGGAGCGCTTCAAGTCATCCAACCGCTTCAATTTTTTCAATAATTCCTCGGGGGAACCTTCCAAAGACACTCCCGCCGTGGTATAGCGCGTGGCCGGGCGCGGCTTTGGTTTCCGGTTGTGGCCGTCATTCATCAGGCGTTCATAAGCTTTGACGGCCTTTAAGATGTTTTCGCCAAGGGCGGGGGATTCCGGCCCGGTCATGGCTTGGCCTTGGCGCACAGCTTGGTCTATAACCGCCGCCGGCAGGCTGTATTCCTTGACCAGGTGTTCCAGGTTTTCCCCGGACAAAAGTTCCTCCGCCTGGTGTTTGGCCAGGATATGGCGCCACAGTTGCCGCCGTTCCCGCCTTCCAGGGTTCTCGAAATAAAGGCTGAAACCGAACCGGCGCCTGATGGCCGGGTGCAGGCTTTCCACCTCGTTCACTATCCAGATGACCCGCCGCCCGGGCTCGTCCAAAAAACTGTTTATCCAGGATTTATCCTGGCAGACCGGCATAAAGGCCGCCATTTGATTGGCCGAACCGTTCCGGGAAGGCCAAGATTGGCTTAAGCCGGTGTCGTTAAGCACCCGCTCGGCTTCATCAACCACCACCAAGGCGCCCGGGTGGCGGCTGGCTATGTTGACGGCCGCCATCAGGGCCGCTCGCCGTTCACCATCTCTGTTCATAACGTTCCAGGCCTTGACCCGCAGATGCTCGGCCAGGCTGCGGGCGAAAGAAGTCTTGCCGGTGCCGGGCGGGCCATAAAGGAGAACATGAACCGGGCTGGAACTCTTCAAGGTCAAGAGTTCCTTGAGGTAGGCCAGGTCCGCCTGGGATATGGGAAAGTTTTCCAAGGCCAGGGTTTCGCCGGCCAAGGGGCGGCAGAATAAATCCTGCGGGTTTTTCCCTTTCGGCAGGTGCCAGAGCCTCTGGATATCGCTTGTCATATCCAAATTCTGATCGTAGCAGCGCAGGATATCCAAGTCCTTCAAGGCGTCAATGGCCTCATAGAATTGGCTTATGGGCCTGGCCAGGGCCTTGGCCAAGAGGGGCAGGCTGCCGGTTTTGAATAAGTCCAGTTGTTGGGTGAAGTGAATGATTTGGTCATAACCGTTTTTCAAATACAAGAGGGTGCACAAGGCCAGCGCGGTTTCATTAAAACCGAAAAGGCCGCGCAGGCTGGCGGCGGCCCGTCGGAAATTGGCCGGCGGATTAAGGCGGGCGCCCTTTTCGCGCAGGGCCTGGTGGAGCATTTCATAAACCGCCTCGCCCGCCGGTTCGTAATCCTCCAAAAGAGAGTCCACATCGTTCGGCAGGCGGGCGAATTTTTGGCGTTGGCACCAAGCCGTATCCTTGCGCCATGTCCTCTTCAAAGCCGGGGTCAGTTCCTTTTCCACTTCAGGGGCCAGTTTTTTGAACCTCTCCCGCAGGTCGGGCAAGAGCCAGACGCAAAAACTCCAAAGCTTGTAATCCAAAGTCATGAGGTTGTGGTCCATCAGCCGGGCCAGGGCTCTGGCATACATGCCCTGGGCATAATTCCTTTCCGGGTTGAGGGCCGCGCATTTTTCATTGGAACGATGATAGCCGGGCATAAGTCCTCCTCATTTTTAAGACAGTTTAATTGATGAGGGTTTCAGTTTCTGCTATGTTTCCCCGGCCGTGAAAAAAATTTTTTGGTTTAATAATACCGTTAAAGCGGTTTTCTAAAGAAAATGTGAACATTATTTGTAATCGGAGAATAGATTTGTCAGCTTTCGGGCCTGAGTTGAGCAAGATGGATTCCGGCGCAAGCCGGAATGACGGAGCCTCAACCCTCCATAGCGGCCCCGGCGAGCTTGACGATTAGAGGGATAATGTGGTAATAAAAATAAGTTAAGAGTAGACTTATTGTTTTCACCAAAACAGGTGAATGGGTGAGCCTCCCGGAGGAGCGCTTTCCTTCGGGGGCGTTTTGGCATTTAACAAAAAGGAGCCGAGAACGAATATGAACCTGGATGAGAAAAGGGAGACGCAGAGGAAGGAAATAGAGGAAATTATTAAAGAAGTTGCTCAAAAACTATTATGTTGTTATAGGTTAAGTTGTACGGGTGAGCTAAGGTGTGAGGATGAGTCAAAATGTGATTTGAATTTGCGTTTTCCTGAATATACAAATGAAGAAAACGAAAATGAAAAGACTAAATATACAAATGAAGAAAAAACAAAGAAAAAGGCTATAAGAATATCAGAACAGGAATCAAAATTTTTATTTTCTATTGGATTTGGCGATCCAAAATCACCTTTTAAAGTTGCTGTTGAAGTGCCTACGGATGAAAAATTTTTTAGCAAAGACCCAGACGAGAAAATTATTGAAGACTCAGACAAGGTAAATAAAAAAGGCAGAGAACAGAGCAAACACTTGGCCTTGACGAAAACGGAAGATCCTGCTGACGACCCAAACACTCCAAAGCGAAGTGCACGATATGATATGGTTATTTGTGACAAAAATCCAGATAATGACAAAGATCCAGATAATAAAAAATTAAAATGGGTCATTGAATTAAAATCTGGTAAAAAATCTGTCGTAAATGATTTTATAAAAATGGTAACTGCAAATTATAATTGTATTTTCTTTCATACATTGGAAAATTCCGGTAAAGATACAATCAAATATTTGTGGAAAGATTTTGAAATGGCATGGAAAATGGGCTGGATTGAATGGGAAAAATGGAAATCGAAGATTAAGAAGGGGGGGCCTGCTATATCACAAAATAATAATTATTGGATTTGGGTCATAGTAGTATTAGGAGGCACTCCTGAAAAAAAGCCTAATTTTTACAAAGCAGTATTTAAATCAGATAAAAGTACTGAATTTCCAAAATATGAGGAAATGGGTAAATATAAGGAAAATGGTGAGGCTATTATTTATACATGCCGTCTGCCATACCCCTGTAAACTCTAGACACATCTTTGATCGGCCTCATAAACTGGTTCGACCACCTCATATCCTCGCCAAGCATGCTTCAGCCTGCTGCCCCCTTATTTTTCATAGATGGTTATTGGCTCATAGCCGCTTTTTTGGGGAATAAGCTTCCGGTCGTGGAAGCGCCTCAGCTTATTGCCGGCCACGGTCAAACTTGTTAAAGAAGTCAAGCGGCTCAAAGGTTCCAGGTCGGTAATCCGGTTATGGCTCAAATCCAAGTCTCTCAAGGCGGTCAGGCCGTCCAGCGGGGCCAGCTCGCTGAGGTCATTGTCGCGCAGGTTCAAAGAAGCCAGGCGGCTCAGCCCGGCCAAGGGGGCGAGGTCGCGTATCTCGTTCTTGCTCAGGCTTAGGCTGGTCAAGGCGGTCAAATCGGCTAAAGGCGACAAGTCGCTGATTTTGTTTTCATCCAACACCAACTTAGTCAAAGCGGTCAAATTGGCCAAAGGCCCCAGGTCGCTGATGAGGTTATCTTCCAGCCACAACTCTTCCAGCTTGAACAAACCGGCCAGGGGCTGGAGGTCGCTCACTTCGGCTTCGCATAAAAGTAATTCCGTCAGGGAACTCATTCGGCTTAGCGGGTAGAGGTCCAAGCCCGGGTTTTCGCCCAAGCGCAGCGCGCTCAAGCGAGGCAGGCGAACCAGCGGGGCCAGATCAATAAGAGCGCTGTTTTCCAATTGTAAACTTTCCAGGTTTACCAGGTGGGCCAGGGGCTCCAAATCAGCCAAACGGTTATTATCAAGCCCCAGCCAAGTTAGGCCGGCCAGATTTTTCAAGGGGGTCAGCTCGCTAATCACGTTACCGGTCAGGCAGAGGGAAGTCAGGGCGGTTAAATTGGCTAGAGGGCCCAGGTCTTCTATCCAATTCCCGTCCAAACCCAAACTGGTCAAACGCTTCAAACCCGCCAGGGGCGAAAGGTCACGGACATGGTTTGAATGCAGCCCCAAGCGGGTCAGGTTGGTCAACTTGGCCAAGAGCCCCAGATCGCTGATTACGCCATGCTCCATTTCCAGTTCTTGCAAGGCGGTTAGGGCGGTCAAAGGTTCCAGATTGGTTATTCGGCCATTAACCGACAACTCGGTAATTTGTCCGCCCCGGGCGGTCAAGCCGGGCGCGTAGATGGCCTGGCGGCCCAGAAAAATCCACTCTTCATCCAGTTGGTTGGTTTCGTAAAATTCCTGGAGAGCCACCATTTCTTTGGTCTCGATTACGATGATCTCACCTTCGCGCATGGGAATCTTCCTCCTATCTAATAAGTTTCAGATCGCAGCGTCTTCTCAGTTTGTTCCGCTGCAAGTCCAAATTCGTCAGGGCCTTTAGCGAACTAAGGAGAGTCAGGTCATTTATCTGGTTATGGCTTAAATCAATCTGTCTCAGTTTGGTCAGGCCGGATAACGCTTTCAGGTCGCCGAGTTCATTCCGGCTTATGTCCAATTGTTCCAGGGCGGTCAGGCCGGCTAAGGGGCCGGGATCGACGATTTCATTTTCCGAGAGGTTAAGGCAGGTCAACGAGGTCAAACCGGCCAATGGGGCCAAGTTGCTGATTTTATTGCGATGCAAATCCAATTCTTTCAGGGCGCCCAATCGGGCCAGCGGGGCCAGGTCCACGATTAAATTTTCCGCCAGAATCAGTGTTTCCAGGCCGCGCAACTCAGCCAGGAAGGCCAGGTCTTCCTGGCCGCAGCCGCTCAAACTCAACTCCCTCAAGGAACTGATTTTGCCCAAGGAGCCCGGTTCCAAGCCAGGATTCTGTTCCAAGTTCAAGCTGGTCAAGGCGGTCAGGCCGGCCAAGGGCCTAAGATCGCGGACCCTGCTTTCCGCCAAGTTGAGGCTCTCGAGGGCTTGCAAGCCTGCCAAGGGGCCTAAATCCCTCAAGGGCTGCTCAAACTCCAGAGACACTTTAACCAGGCCGGTCAAGCCGGACAATGGACTGAGATCGTTCAGGCGGTCACCGTGCAGGCGGAGATATTTCAAGGAGTTCAAATGGGCCAGAGGAGTGATATCGTCCATCATGTCGCTGGATAAAACCATGCGCTGTAATTGTTTTAAGGCGGCTAGAGGGGATAGATCCTGGACTCTGTCGCCGTAAATTTCCAATTCGGTCAATTCGGCCAGTTGGCTGAGAGGGACAATGTCGCCTTTGTTTTCTAGGGTCAGTTTCAAGCGCCGCAGTTTGGTGAAGGTTGGCAGGCACTCCAAGCGGCGGGCGACAGCATTGAAGGTGGTCAGCTCCGTCAAATGCCCGTCCTGGGCCTCCAAGCCGGGGCCGAAAACGGCGCCCTGACCCAGGAAAAACCAATTCGAGTAATATTGGTTGGCCTCGTAAAATTCCTGGAGCGTTCTCTCTTCCTTTGGGTTCAGGACTATGACTTTCGAGTTTTCGTCATCATCCCAATCAAACTTTTCCTGGGCCGCGAGGTAAATTGTCAACATGCTTAAATTCCTCCGTTTATTGGCGGGACCACCAATTTTAACTGGCCTGGCCCCTGATTATGGCGCCAGTATAACCGGGAATGGTTTCAGATTCTGCCAGGTATCAAAAAAATTTTAAAAAAACGGCCCGAAACGGCCGCCGCCGGTTTAATATTTTTACCCTGTTAGGGCAGTTTAAGCCGACACCTTCCGGCCGCGTAAGCGCTCCAGTTTATTGTAGGCCAGGCGCAAATCGCTTAAAGATGTCAGGCGACTCAGCGGCTCCAGTTCGCTAATCAGGTTCTCGCTCAAATCCAGGCTGCTCAAGGCGGTCAGCCCGGCCAAGGGCCCCAGGTCGCGTATCCCGTTATGGCTCAGGCTTAGGCTGGTCAAGGCGGTCAAATCGGCTAAAGGCGACAAGTCGCTGATTTTGTTCTTATCCAAGTTCAACCGCGTCAAGGCGGTCAAATTCGCCAAAGGCCCCAGGTCGCTGATGAGATTATCTCCCAAGCGCAACTCTTCCAGCCGGAACAAAGCGGCTAGGGGCCGGAGGTCGCTTAACTGGTTTTCGCCCAAATTCAATTTGACCAGAGAAGTCATTCGGCTCAGCGGGTAGAGGTCCAAGCCCGGGTTTTGGCTCAACGTTATATCGCGCAGCCGAGAGAGGCGCACCAGCGGGGCCAAATCGACAATACGGTTATCTTCCAATTGTAAACTTTCCAGGTTTACCAACTGGGCCAGGGACTCCAAATCAGCCACGCGGTTAGACCAGAGTACCAAATTGGTTAAGCCGGTCAAATTTTTCAAGGGCTCCAGGTCACTAATTTCGTTACCGGTCAGGTCGAGATGAGCCAGGGCGGTCAAATTGGCTAAAGGGCTCATATTCAAGTCTTTTGAAGAATTTCCGGGCAAAGACAAACTGGTCAAGCGGCTCAAACCCGCCAGGGGGGAAAGGTCAGGGGGGATTGCAAACAGGCTCAAACTGGTCAGGTTGGTCAATTTGGCCAAGGGCTTCAGATCGCTGATTGCGCTATGGTCAATGTCCAATTTTTCCAGGGCGGTCAGGACGGCCAAAGCTTCCAGGTTGGTTGCTCCGGCTTCAATCGACAACTCGGCAATATGCCCGCCTCGGGCGACTACGCCTGGGGCGAAGGCGGCCGTGGGCCCCAGAAAAGTCCACTCATATACCAAATAATTGGTTTCGTAAAATTCCCGAAGAGCCGCTATTTCTTTGGGTTCGGCTACAATGACTTGACTTTCGCACATGGGATATTCCTCCTATCTCATCAGCGTATAGTCACGCTGTCTTCTAAGTCTGTTTCGCTTCAAGTCCAAATCGGTCAGGGCCGTGAGCCGGCTCAAGGGAGTCAGGTCACTTATCTGGTTATGGCTTAAATCAAGAGATCTAAGGGCGGTCAGGCCGGATATTGGTTTCAGGTCGCGAAGCTTATTTCGGCTTAAGTCCAACCGCTCCAAGGCGGTCAGACCGGCCAGCGGGGCCAGGTCGCTGATTTTATTGGATTGCAAGTTCAATTTTTTCAGGGCGGTCATTTGGGCCAGCGGGGCCAGATCCACGATCGAATTATTCGCCAGGATCAGCCATTCCAGTCCGGGCAGCTCAGCCAGGAAGGCCAGATTTTCCAGACCGCAGGCGGCCAAACTCAATTCCCTCAAGGAACTTATTTTACCCCAGGAGCCCGCTTCCAAGTCTGGATTCCCGGCCAAGTTCACGCTGGTCAAGGCGGGCAGGCCGACCAGGGGCGACAGATCGCCAATCATGCATCCCGCCAAGTCGAGGTTTTCGAGGGTTACCAGGCCGGCCAAGGGTTCTAAATTCCGCAAGGTCTGCGTATGCCTAATCGACAGTTTAATCAGGCCGGTCAAGCCGCCCAGGGGGCTAAGATCGTTTAGGCCGCCGCCGATCAGGCTGAAAGATTTCAAGTATTTCAAGTCCGCCAAGGGGGTGAGATCGTCCATCAGGCCGATGGACGACAAAACCAAACGCTGTAACTGTTTTAAGGCGGCCAGAGGAGATATATCTTGGATTCGACCGCCATGAATCTCCAATTCGGTAAGTTCGGTCAACTGGCTGAGAGGGGCAATATCTCTGTGTTTTTTCAATGACAACTTCAAGCGGCGCAGCTTGGGGAAGGTTGGCAGGCAATCCAAATGGCCGCCGACAAAGCTGTGGTCGGTAAGTTCCGTCAAATGTCCGTCATCTGCTTCCAGCCCGGGACCGAAAACGGCGCCCTGACCCAGGAAAAACCAATTCTTGTAATGTTCGTTGGCCTCGTAGAATTCCTGGAGGGTTCTTTCTTCCTTGGGATTTAAGACTATAACTTTGGAGTTTCGTCCGCTTCCCGAGAACATTTTGCCTGGTCCGCGAGGTAAATTTTCAACATGGTCAAATTCCTCCATTTTTTCACCGGGGCCGTCCGTGCTGGCCGGCCGTGGCTCCTTGATTATGGCGCTAGTATAACCGGGCATGGTTTCAGATTCTGCTAGGTATCAAAAAAAAATGAAAAAAAGCGGCCTAGAACGGCCGCCGAAGGTGATTTTTTGAATCAAGCCTAGAGGCTGGGTTTTAGGTCGGCAACAAAGTTTATTAAATCCACACCAGTAAAAACCTATACGCACAAAGACGATTTAGGATTATAGAGCAAATCAGACAAATTTATAGTCTGATGTGCCATAACCGCAAGCCTTCTTTATATCCATTAATTCATTGGTTTTTCTTTGCGGCCATATCTCTTTAAGCGTTTCAGAAGTTCGCTTGTTGAAGGAAAATCATCCAAAGTAAATTTTTCATCACCATTATTAATACGCACAATCATTTCTGACAAAGTTCTGCACTCTTCATCAGATAGAATTTTCTTCAACTTCTGTTCAAGGCTATAACTAAGCGTTATAGTGTCCTTTATCTTGACGCATTCTTCCTTAGTCAGAAGCCCCTTATCCTGTAAAATAGCCAGAACCGTAGTTAAATACATTTTTCTCCACCTATTACCTCAAGGGACCATATAAAAGTAATTGAATACTGCCAAATTTATTTGGCCGTGTCAAGTATTCCATTGCGTGGCTCAATTGCTTCATTCTTTCTTATTTTTACAAGCTATTGATAAAGCTGCTTTCAAAGCCTTGATTTATAAAACTATTAAAACCTGCCAGCCCCAGAGACTCCTTCGCCAGGTCAAGTTATCTGCAAAAATTTCTCTTCAATCAAATTCCTATGCTTACGAATTAAATTTTTAATGAATTCTATTTCATCTTTATCTAAATCCTCAAAGTCTACACCAAACTCACACACATCATTTTGTAAAACTATTTCCTCATCTTTAGAAAGCTTTAAAATCGATTCCTTATCCTCATAATCCAAATTGAAAAACAAATTTTCCACTTTTCCATTAGCTACACGAACATACTTTATAGGTCTTATGGAATGGACAAAAATTGTATAACCAGCTTCTTCTACAACTTTATAAACATCTCCCCTTAAAAATTCTTGGTCAAGAATACCATTCTCATAAAAATACTTGCAATCCTCACAAAGAGATTTCAGTTCTCCACAGGTTTCATCTAAACAAGTATATCTTACTGTCAAATCCATAATTCACCTTTTCTGGCCTGAGCCCCTTGATTCTCCATTGTCCCTTACTGAAAATTCAAAGAGCGATTCTTGAAGGTCTTTCCTTACAAGCCGCCTGACCAAATGCCAAGCAAAAATCTTCATTTCTTTTTACAAGCCAATCTTTTAACTGAATATTCAATTCCTGCGGCGATCACCTTCCAATAAAACCGGCTTAACATTATGAATCCTATAATAATATCTTTCTTTCTCATTACTAAAACAAACCGTTCCAAAGGGATTCACATTAAACAAAATGAAAACGTCAAACCCCAAAGCTTTGGAAACCTCATAAATCTGTGCTTCGCCCTTGGGAACGACACTTATCCCACGAAAAATGAATCCTCCTTTGACTTCACACAATATCTCTTGTTCAGCCGACATTTCCCCCCCTTCATCCGTACGCTTGGAATTTCCGGTTCTTGACATATATTCCTCATCTTTATAGGGTTGGGTGGCGATGGCCAATGGCCCTCCTTCCGAACCCGGCCTTGTTCAATTTCGCGCCTAAAACTACCGCACTCTTGCGAAATAGTCAATAATATTTACTCGTTTCAGATTGTGGCGCGTTCAGGCGATTAAAAATTTTTGATGCTTGGCAGAATCTGAAACGATTATCGGTTAAACTATTCCATACTTCCGGCTATTATGCCGGAGGGCCAGAGCGTCAAAAGCCAATAAGCTTTTTGAGGTGAATCAATGACTGAAATGGAAAACAGCCAAGTCTGGCAAGAACGTGAACAGCCCGCGCTCTGGCGCCGCTTTGGCGAAGTGGATCTTGAAGCCGGCGCCATTGAGCAAATGGACCAAGCCTGCCGTCTGCCTTTGGTCGTGCGGGGCGCCCTTATGCCCGACGCCCATTTCGGCTTCGGCCTGCCCATCGGCGGGGTCTTGGCGACTCGGAAGGCGGTTATACCTTATGCCGTGGGCGTGGATATCGCCTGCCGGATGCGCCTCTCTGTTCTGGATTGGCCAGTTGAGGCCCTGGCCGGCTGGCGGGAGGAACTGCGGGCGGCCTTGGAAAATGAAACCCGCTTCGGCGTGGGAGCGGCCTTCAGTTACCGGGAAAGGCGGCAACACGAGGTCATGGATGAGGATTGGGCCACCGGCCCGGTCACGGCCCGGCTTAAGGACCGCGCCTGGAAACAGCTTGGCACCAGCGGCGGGGGAAATCATTTTGCCGAATTCGGCGAACTGCATTTACCGCGTCCGGATCTGGGCCTGCCGGCGGGGAAATATCTGGCCTTTCTAAGCCATTCCGGCAGCCGGGGGCCGGGTGAAGCGGTGGCCGAACATTACAGCCGTCTGGCCAGGGACTTGAAGCCCTGGCTACCGCCGGAAATCAAGCCTTTGGCCTGGCTGGATGAAGAGAGCGAACCTGGGCGGGAATATTGGGCGGCCATGGAACTAATGGGGCGCTACGCCGCGGCCAACCACGAACTGATACATGGGCATGTTTTGGCCGCCTTGGGCGCGGAGGCCCTGGCCGTGGTGGAGAATCACCACAATTTCGCCTGGCGGGAAGAATTTGAGGGCCGGAAGGTCATTGTCCACCGCAAGGGCGCCACCCCGGCCGATCAAGGCCGTTTGGGGATCATTCCCGGGTCCATGGCTTCGCCCGGATTCGTGGTACGGGGCCGGGGCTGCTCCGAGGCTTTGTCTTCCTGTTCCCACGGGGCCGGCCGCCGCCTGAGCCGCTCCGCGGCCTTGCAAACCTTGGACCGGGAGGCGGTCTCAGCTTATCTGGCCGAAAAGGGGGTGGAGCTCATCTCCGGCGGCCTGGATGAAGCCCCTCAGGCCTACAAGAATATCGAGGCGGTCATGGCCGCCCAGGCCGATTTGCTGGACATGGTGGCCCGCTTCGAGCCTCGCCTGGTAAAGATGGCTCCCGGCCGGGACGAGGCTCGCAAAAATATGTTTAAAAAGAGACCTGGAGTCGCCTAAGCCTCTTGAACGTGTGCGGACTTTGTATTCCCAAGCCGCCCTTATCGGTAGGCGCCATTCCCCACGGTATATAATCAACAAATAATATGTATTGGCTACCTGGAGTAACCTCCAGATTTTACCAAATTGGCGGCCGTTTCCAGGATGGGCTTTCTTTTCAAAATGTGCCCGTTCAGTTCAGCCGTCAAACCCCATTTGGCTTGGGCCAGCTTTTGAGCCAAACTTTTCGCTTTTTCATCCTGAGGGCTGAAATGGATTTCAGGGCCGTTATCCCGGATGCTTCCGCCTCTGGGCAGAGTGAAGATGACCGTGCCCTTGGCATCAATGGTGTATTTCATATCTGTTGGCGGGGATAAGCCTCCGGCCTCTTGTCGCCAGATTTTCTGCATTTCAGCCACTATCGCCAAAGATTTTGGACTGGAGGATGAATTGTGGCCGGTATTTTCCGCCTTGGCAGATACCTCAGCTTGAACTTCCCGCTGGCGGGAGCGCAATATGGCCAAGGCACTCTCTTGGCCTTGGCCGGCCCTATAGCATAGAAATTGGTTCCAAGTCGTGAACGGGTAATTGTTGCTGACCTCGCCCCGTTTTCCCCGAGAAATTTGCCTCAAAGATTCCAATTGGCTTCGTTTTTTGGCCTGAAATTCTTTCATTACCTTTTGGCGGTGAGACCTCAACATTGGCAGTTTCTTGATATTCTCGTAGTTTTTATCCCAAGTTTCCCGGAGAGCGGCGAAAAGCTGCTGGTTTTCCTGTTTTAGGGTTTCCATCTCGGCGCGGCGTTTGCTTAGAGCGGCCTTGTATTCAAGATAAAGGTTGTCGCGATTCGGATTAAGTTGGACCGGATCGGCCATGTAGGTGTGTTCCGGTTGGTTGGTTTTGATCAAATCATTACTGGCGGCTTCAAATGCACCGAACTTCTTTTCCAGTTCATTTCTGCTCAAGGCTCGGCCCAGATTGCTGGCCTTGATAGCCAGGCGTCCGTCCAAACTCTGAATAACCAGCCCGTTGCCTCTGGGTTTCAGTAAGAGGCCATGCTTGAAAAATGCCTGATGGCAATCAGCCCAGGAATGGCTATAAGCTAAGTCTCCTGTAATGGCTTCTTTATGCCGCTGTGCGTAGCTGAAAAGTGATTCCTGCCCGGTATGGAGTTCATAACTCTTGGCCGTCTCGTTAGTTGCCGGTTTAGTGCGGCCAGGTTCACGCCCCGTATCCACGGTCAGGCCGTATTTTTGCTCCAATTGGCGGCACAAGCGGTCGCGTTCTCGGAAATCCCGAAATGGTTCGTGCCTTGTACGGTGTTCCGGGTGGATCATATTGTAAGCAACATGCAGATGCAGATTATCTGTATTCTTGTGGACGCCGGCATGGCGCTGATGTTTCTCAAAGCCCAACACCCGAGCGAATTCAAGTTCTATTTCCCGAAAAACATCCGGGGTTAGTTTGTCCTCATCTTCCGGCCGTAAAGAAACCATCAGGTGATAGGTCTTCTCCTTGGCGGTCCTGACATTGGTTTTTTGAACCGTTTCCACTTCCTCAATGGCCAGTTGGTAGTCGTCCTCAGTCCAACAGCCAGAGAACCAACTTAAGAGTGTTTTCTCCCCTTTATGCCCCGCATCGGCGATGTAGCGGGCCAGGCGGCCATAATCGTCATTTTGCGGTTTACAGGTTATGTGCTTGCTGATCATAATTTGGCCACCAGTCTTCTGAGTTCCGTCTGCCGTTTTTCAATCTCGTTCAGAAGATTGCGGAATTCAAGTTTTAGCATCCAGGTATCCGATTTGGAGCTTTAAAAAATCTTTTCTCGATCCGCTAAAGCGGCTTTTAACAATCCGCCCAAGCGTCCCAGATCGGCCCTGGTCTTGATCAACTCCAACTTGAATTCTTCATGCTCGAAACTCTTGACCTCTCCACCCAGGCAGATCTCGCGCATATAGTTGGAAATGGAGAGACCGGCCTTCCTGGCTGCCGACTCAATGGTGGTATAATCATCCGGGCTGAGATAAACCCGAGCCGCTTTTTTATCAGGACAGGGCATGGTCAAAATACCTCTTTAGCGTTGAGCCTTGGCGAATAAGCGTTCCCCGAGGCCCGGAGGGGCCTCGGGGCAGGACAGCGAGTAGGCTTACTCGCTCTGTCCTGCCTCCAAGGTCTGATGGATTTTATGCTAACGATTAGCCAACTTTTGCGAATATGGTCCAATCTTCACCAAAATGACGGGGATAGACCATAATTCGATATAGTGGGCCACCGTAGGCTATTATCGTTAAAATAGGTTGAGCCAGGTTTTCGGGCGTCTTTTGTGGGTAACGTCCGTTTGGGTTCCTTTCAGCACAGTTCTTCAAAGGTTTTGCTCCGGTCTATGAAAAACGGTCCCGGCTTGGCGGCTGGCTTGGGTAGATTGCTCCCGCTTTTCCGCAGACGCTCTAAAGCTGATTTTCGGCGGCTGTGTATGCGTTGCCCTTCGCCACGAACATAGTCGCAGAAGGCGGAGTAGGATATGGTCAGCTTGCCTGCGGCGGCCAGTTCCTCGTAAATCATGATATTGGAGTAACCGGCGGCAACTTTCTCCTCCACCTCTTTCTTGCAGGCTCGGAACTCTATGCGGGCTTGACCGTGACGCTTCCGAGAAGGTATGTTTTTAGGCATGCTTCTTACTCCTTGTTGAACTGGCCGGGCTATTTCACATCTGCCCGGGTGGATAATGCCGTTTTATCGTCGGCATCGTCGGCGGTCTTTAACCTTTTGTTTTTATACGTAATTCTCGCCGACGATAAGAAAATTCATCGTCGGCTATCGTCGGCTATCGTCGGTTATCGTCGGCACGGCCGATGATGATTCAGAGGTAGAAGGCCAGCCTGAACTTGTCCAGCAGTTCTTGACTGAACTCCTTGCCTCGTTTTTTACCCAGGCAGATACTCCTGACGCCCAGCCGGTTGCTCGCCCGCCCTATATGATTGTGGGCCATATCTTTGGGCAGATGCTTTTGGACCAGGGCATTGAAATCATCGTTCAGGATACGCCAGCCATTGTCAGCCAGATAATCTTCAAGCCCGAGGGCCGTACGCATTATGGCCTCCTCCAACGGGGTCTTGAGGGGTTCGTTCTCCAGGCTCATGGATTTCCAGATGTGTTTCTGGTGGTGATAAATCCAGTCTCCAAAACGAATGGCCCCGGTCATGGTTTCCAAATTAACCTCCGGTCGGATTTTCAGAGACCGAGATTCGGATTCCAGAACAGGCAAATGGGATTCCAAAGCCTCCAAAGCGGATTCCAGGACGTGCAGTAAAAGCGCCAGCCGTGGAACCATGCCGGCCACTTTGGGGACGATGAGGCGGTCGATTTCGGATACATCCCAAGTGGCTTGAGATAATTCCTGGCTCCAGGTCTGATACAGGTCATAAGCCTCGGCACTCAAGCGCACCGTTTCCGGGACGATTTGAGCGTCCAACTCAGTCATTCGCCTGTTCACAATCAATTCCGCCAAGTCGGTCAAAAGTGTTTCACCTTTGAACTCTTCATTGGTAAGACGAGGCGGTTTATCCCGCCGGGCCAGGATGAAGGCGAAGCGAGGCAGTAAGCCGCTGTCGGCGTCTTTCTGGCTGAAGACAGTTTTCAGGTTTTTGGGCTGGATGGTGCCGAAGATGGATAAGACCGCCGACAAGACATTATGGTTTTTGTCTTTTTCGCAGCGAGTGGTCTTCCAGGGCGAGCCGTCATAGCTGGATAAAAGCCGGCCTTTGGAACCGCCTTTGCCGTTGCCGTAACGGTCCAGGG
>Ga0268262_10001962_pt1 | contig 24392 bp, 22 predicted proteins | sample TergutNc150P3_FD_190354 | JGI IMG/M metagenome (GOLD analysis project Ga0268262, IMG submission 190354) | Nasutitermes corniger P3 segment gut microbial community from laboratory colony in Florida, USA - Nc150 P3 (SPAdes) (version 2) | ecosystem: Host-associated > Arthropoda: Insects >...
AATGAAAATTAATTTCCGTGAATAGGCAATTGTTAATATTGATTTTTTGGAGTATATTATTATTATGGAAACTGCCGCTTCTTTAAATAATTCGGGAGTCGCGTTAACAGAGGCAAACCAGCCCTTTGAAGCAATTCCCCTTTTTCATCAGGCGCTTGCAATAGAACCGGAAAATCCCCTGCTTTGGCTTAATTTAGGACTTGCCCAGCAAAAAACAGGAGATTACAGCGACGCAATTGAAAGTTTCCAGCGTTCAGTAACGATAAATGACAGTTTTGCCGAAGCCTGGCATTCCATGGGTCTGATTTATTATGAAATAAACAGTTTTGAACTTTCCGAAAAATGTTACATAACCGCGCTTTCACACAGCAATAACAATCCAAAAACATGGAATAATCTCGGTGTCCTTTATTTTAATGAAACAAGATTAGAAGATGCCCGTTATTGCTTTGAAAAATCAATAAGCTTATTTCCTCAATACTATGACGCCATTTTTAACCTTCGAGATACATGCAGAGAACTTGGAGATTACTGCGCCGCTGCGGAATTTGAAAGAATCCTGTCAGGACTGGATCTTTATAAGAGTCAGGGCAAAAACAATTAATGAAGATACTCTATGTAGCAGAGCTGGTTGGTAAGGCCGGAATCTTTGCTTTAAAAAAAGCGTTAATTGAATTAAAAACACGTATCTCATGGGATTTTTTAATTGTATGCGCAGACGGTGCGACAGGCGGAAACGGTCTTGGACGCAGTCATGCCGCCTACATTCACAAATTGGGGGCGAATGCCATCACTCTCGGCGAATGTTGTTTTTACAAAAAAGACTTAACTGAAAATATTGAAAAAATGCCGTATGTACTACGCCCCGAAAATATAAATTCCGAAGCTCCCGGAATTGGTTTTAAGGTTTTTAAAGCAGAATCAACACATGGGCAGCACGGCGATAATTCAGGTGAAAAAATAGCTGTGGCCGTCCTCATAGGTCAAAACGGATTTAGCAGACTGCACGCAAACAGCCCCTTCTCCGCCCTTCCTTCCCTGCTTGAAAAATTAAAAAAACAAACACCCTATATCATTATTGATTTTCACGCCCAGGCAACTGCCGAAAAAAAAACTCTTTTTTATTCCGCAGACGGTTTTTGTTCAGCGGTAATAGGTTCGCACACAAGAGTTCAAACTACCGATGAAACCATTTTAAACGGGGGAACAGCCGTTATTAGCGATGCGGGCAGAACGGGCAGTTTTCAATCTGTCGGCGGTTGTGAGACAGCTTCCCGTATCAAGGAATATCTTACCGGTATTCCCGAGTGGACAAAAGACGCATGGGAAGCGCCTGAATTACAGGGCGTTTACCTGAAGCTGGACAGAAACGGCAAGGCCGTTTCAATTGAACGAATCCGCGTTCCCGTTCAACCGCCGGATTAATTATTTGACTTTTTGTAAAAATGTATATAAATTTATATGTAGAACCGCATTGGTTCAGCTGCCTTAGGCGGCAGGAATCGCCCGTATGGGGGTTCTTATTAAAACTATGCCATTGGTACGGCGGGAAGCATCCACGGAGACAAGCGTTCCATTGGGTATGAAGGAGCCTTTTATGAAAGGACAAAGAAATTACATGGATCTGGGAAACATCTTCGATGAGATTTTCGAAGCAGCCCAGGATTTTAAAGAAGAGTTTCATCGTAACTTTAACAACCGCAGCGCTGACTGTACAGGTTTTAACCAGGGACCTTTTTCCTTTGGAAAACAGTTCTTCGATGAAAATACCGATTTTTATCCCAACTATTCATTCCCTCCGATGAATGTTTTCATGACTGAAGACAGAACTCTTGGATTTGAATTTGCGCTTGCGGGATTTGATGAAAAAAACATCAACCTTTCTTTTCAGGGAGATTATATGGTTTTTTCGGCAAAGATCGGCAATGACGCAGACAGCATGGAAGACAGCCCTGTAAAATTTCAAAATGAAGAAAGTATCCGTTATTTCAAACGCCGTTTGAAAATGAAGGATATCGAAAAACAGAAGTATTTTGTTCCGCTTGATAAATATGCCCAGGAAAAAGTAAAAGCAGTTTACAAAAACGGAATTCTTCGTGTTTTAATCCCGCCGAAAGAAGAACCGGAGCAGCATGACGGGATAAAGATTGAAATTGTCAAGGAAGGAACTTAATAATAACCTGTAGTTTCGCCGCCGGAGAGCAGCTTTACCGCGGAGCTTGTGCCGATTCGCGCTGCTCCAGCGGCGATAAACGCTTCAAGGTCTTCGCGGGTTTTTACGCCTCCTGCGGCTTTTATCTTCACCTGTGCGCCAATGTGTTTCTTAAATAACTCAACATCCGCCAGCGTCGCCCCTGCCGTTCCAAAACCGGTAGAGGTCTTGATAAAGTCAGCCCCGGCTTCCGTTACAATTCCACACATGCGGATTTTTTCTTCTTCCGTTAAATAACAGGTTTCAATTATTACCTTAAGAATTTTTTCGCCGCATGTTTTTCTTAGAATTTTTATTTCTTCAAGTACATATTCAAAGTTCCCGTTCTTTACATCGCCGATATTGATCACCATGTCAATTTCAGACGCGCCGCTTAAAACAGCGCGCTCGGCTTCAAGAATTTTTACGGCGGTTATATTATAGCCCAGAGGAAAACCAATTACCGTACAAATATTAAGTTTTGTTCCGTAGGTATTTTGAATTGGTTTTACATAGGAAGGAGGAACGCAAACTGAAGCTGTTTTAAAACGTAGAGCCTCATCGCAGAGAATTTTGATTTCCTCCCACGATGAGACTGCTTTAAGAAGGGTATGATCAATACACGAAAAAATTTCCTGATCAGTCATACCCACTTTCTCTTATTTTATAAAAAATCTTAGAATAAATACCGCAAAAAGCACCCATGTAATTACGGTAATATCGTTGAACTTGCGTGTGGTCGCTTTCAGAATTACGTAGGATATAATTCCGTATACAATGCCGTCTGCGATACTGTACGCAAAAGGCATCATAATAATCGCAAGGAATGCCGGAATACCTTCGGTCGGATCGGTAAAGTCAATTGAGAGTACAGGCTGCATCATCAAAAAGCCGACTAAAATCAATGCCGGAGCGGTAGCCGCGCCGGGGATAAGCAGGAACAACGGTGAAAGGAAAAGCGCAAGCAGGAACAATACAGACGTGGTCAGGCTGGTAAGACCTGTGCGTCCTCCGGCAGCGACACCCGCGGAACTTTCAATATAGCTCGTAACAGTAGAAGTACCCAATGCGGCTCCGGCGACTGTTCCCACAGCGTCGGCGAGAAGAGCCTGTTTTACACACGGGATGTTTCCATCTTTATCAATAAGTTTTGCCTGTGTTGTAACTCCCACCAGTGTTCCGATAGTATCAAATATATCCACAAACAGGAAAGTAAAGAAAACCGTAAAGAATTTAAGAGAAAAAATTGTTCCCGGAGAAAAATCAAATTTTAAGAACAGGGGAGCCGCCGGTAAACTAAACGGACTCCAGCCTTCACCAATAACAGTTATTCCCATTGGAATGCCGATAATAGCGGTAGCAATAATTCCGATAAGTATGGAACCGGGAATCTTCAGGACATAAAGAATCATAATAATAATTAAACCAATAAACGCCAGAAGAGGTTCGCCGGAAGTTATATCCGTAAAAGACAATACTGTTCCCTGTCCGCCTATAACAATGCCCGCGTTCGCAAAACCGATAAGGGCGATAAATAAGCCTATACCGACAGCCACAGCTTTTTTTAAGTTTGCGGGTATTGCTTTTATGATCGCTTCTCGTACATTTAACAGTGACAGAATTATGAATAAAATACCTTCAAGAAATACTGCGGTAAGGGCTATTTTCCAGGAATAACCCATTCTCATACATACGGTATATGTAAAAAAAGCGTTTAGTCCCATTCCGGGCGCAAGAGCTACAGGCAGATTGGCCGCAAAAGCCATAACCATTGTAGCAATAGCGGAAGCTATTACCGTGGCGGTAAAAACCGCTTCCGGCGTCATTCCGCCGCCAATCACTCCCAACATTCCCGGATTAACCGCAAGAATATAGGCCATGGTTAAAAACGTTGTGATACCTGCTACAATCTCACGCTGGTATGTAGTACCTTTTTCCTGTAACCTAAATAACTTTTCCATAAAATTTCCCCCTACTTAATATATAGCGGCCTTTCCACATATTTTGTGTGGAGCAGCTCGTGCGCTTTGTGTCCTCCCGGTTCTCCGAGGAATTCCTCATAAACCTGGGTAATGCACGGGTTCTGGTGTGAACAGCGATATTGTGATTTTTCATCATCGTTGTACAGTCCTTTAATACGCTGCTGGCGAATTTCATCGGTAGCGCCGTAAGGCTGACCGCCGCCGGCAATACAGCCGCCTCGGCACGCCATTACTTCGACAAAGTGATATGGCGGCTCTTTTCCGGCATCCCGCGCCTCGCGGATTTTATCCAGTACGGCGGCAATGTTGCCCATCTGGTGGGCGACGGCGATGCGGATTTTTGTCCCGTTGCCGAAATCAACTTCCCCTTCCTTTACGCCTTCAAGACCGCGCGCCGGTTTAAAGTTTACTTCGGGGAGTTCTTTCTTATTAACAAGATAGTACGCACTGCGGACAGCAGCTTCCATTACACCGCCCGTTACGCCGAAAATAGTACCGGCACCCGTGTAAGGTCCAAGAGGATTGTCCGCTTCTTCATCGGGAAGTTTATCAATTTCAATACCGGCTTGCTTAATCATACGGGCAAGTTCCCTTGAGGTGATTACAATGTCTACGTCGTAACCATGTCCCGCGCTTTTCATGTCGTCGTTGCGTTTTATTTCCCACTTCTTCGCAGTACACGGCATTACGGATACCGAGTACACCTTGTCAGGATTTACTCCGGCTTTATCTGCCCAGTATGCTTTGATCATCGCGCCCATCATCTGCTGGGGCGACTTTGCGGTTGAGAAATTGGGAATCATATCGGTATAATATTTTTCCATGTAATCTACCCATGCGGGGCAGCAGGAAGTGATCAACGGAATGGTGCTTCCTTTTTCACCGAGGCGTTTAACAAGTTCCGAGCCTTCTTCCATAATTGTAAGGTCTGCCGAGAAGTTTGTGTCAAAGACTGTCTTAAAGCCCAAGCGACGTAAAGCGGCGTAGATTTTCTTGGTGAACACTGTCCCAGGCGGAAGACCGAATTCTTCGGCTATTGCGACGCGAACAGCCGGGGCAATCTGCACCACGGAATGTAATTCAGGATTCTGCAAAGCGCTCCAGACTTTTACGGTGTCGTCTCTTTCATAAATAGCTCCGACAGGGCAATGTGCGGCGCATTGTCCGCACTTGATACAGGGGCTTTCACCTAACGGAGCGTCAGCGGCGCTGGCGATTTTTCCGTGTATGCCGCGTCCCAAAAATTCAAGAGCCCAGACATTCTGCACTTCCTGACAAACTTTTACGCATCTGCCGCAGCGGATACATTTTTCAGGACAAAGGACAATTGCGGGGTTGGAATCGTCAACGGGAATATCGTTGGCGACCTTCTTGAACGGCGCTTCACGTATTCCGAATTCCGAAGCCAGATCCTGAAGCTCGCAGGACTGGTTACGGGGACACTGCAAACAATCATTGGGATGATTTGAAAGAATCAATTCCAGAACTGTGCGCCTTACGGCGATAATTTCAGGATCATGCGTGATTATGTTCATTTTGTCTTCGCAGGCTGTTATACACGCGCGCACCATTTTATTATTATTCACCATTCTTACAATACAAATGCCGCAGGACGCCCAGGGAGAAAGATCAGGGTTGTAACAAAGGGTGGGAATTTTCACGTTCACCAGTTCCGCGGCCTGAAGAATCGTTGTTCCCGGCTCAACTTCCAATGCTTTTCCGTTTATTGTTATGTTTACCATTTTCTTCTCCTAACTCTTAAGTATCGCGCCGAATTTACAGGTATGCATACATTCACCGCACTTTAAACAATCCTTTTGATTGATCATGTACGGAGGCCGTTTCTTGTCGGGGTATTTTGTCGCTTCTTCCGCGGCAATACAGTTACCGGGGCATTTTTTCGCGCACGCGCCGCAGCCGATACATTTTGCCGGGTCAATTTTAAAGCTGACAAGTTTTTTACATTTGCCCGAGCGGCATTTTTTGTCGTGAATATGCTCCAGATACTCATCGCGGAAATTCTTGATCGTGGATAACACCGGGTTCGCCGCTGTCATGCCGAGCATACAAAGAGACGCGCGGGTCATGGCGGTTCCAATTTCTTCCAGTTTTGTTATGTCCGAATCTTCACCCTTGCCTTCCGCTATTTTTTCAAGAAGTTTAAGGATCTGGGTTGTACCAATCCGGCATGGGGAACATTTTCCGCAGCTTTCGTCAACGCAGAAATCCATGTAGAAGCGCGACACATCGACAACGCAGTCGTCCTCGTCCATTACGATCATACCGCCCGAACCCATCATCGAGCCGTTAGCCGTCAATGTATCAAAGTCGATCGGAAGATCAAGCGATTTTTCCGTAAGGATACCGCCGGACGGGCCGCCCGTCTGTACTCCCTTGAATTTTTTGCCGTCTTTTATGCCGCCGCCGATACCGAACACAATGTCACGTAACGTTGTGCCCATCGGAACTTCGACAAGGCCGGAACTTTTTATTTTTCCCGTAAGGGCGAATACTTTTGTTCCCTTGGATTTTTCCGTGCCTAACCTGGCAAGCCACGCGCCGCCTTTATTGGTGATTACAGGCACATTGGCGAAGGTTTCCACGTTGTTGATAATAGTCGGTCTTTGCCACAGTCCCTTGTTTGCGGGGAACGGCGGCTTTGGAACCGGCATTCCCCTGTTGCCTTCTACCGATTTAATAAGCGCGGTTTCCTCACCGCAGACAAAAGCGCCCGCGCCAAGGCGTATTTCAATATCAAAATCAAAACCGGAGCCAAGTATGTTTTTCCCCAAAAGGCCGTATTCCTGCGCCTGTTTAAGGGCAATCCTAAGTCTTTCAATTGCAAGCGGGTATTCCGCGCGTATATAGACAAAGCCCTGATGGGAGCCGATTGCCTTTCCGGCGGTAATCATTCCCTCAATAACCGAGTGAGGGTCGCCTTCTATCGTGGAGCGGTCCATGTACGCGCCGGGATCGCCTTCGTCGGCGTTGCAGATAACGTACTTGATATCTCCCTGCGCCTTTCTGGCAAGATCCCATTTAAGCCATGTGGGAAAGCCCGCGCCGCCTCTTCCGCGAAGGCCTGAAATTTTCATCTCTTCGATAAGTTTTTCCTGCGTCCATTCAAAAAGCACTTTTTCAAGGCCGCTGTAGCCTTCGCGAGCGACATATTCATCAATGCTTTCGGGATTGATAACGCCGCAGTTACGCAAAACTACGCGGAATTGCTTTTGATAGAAAGGAATATCCTCTACCGCCGCGGCAATGTCTTTCTTTTCTTTTTCTTTGGTATCGTCTTTGTAAAGAAGGCGCTTTACTTCGCGGCCCTTTACAATATGTTCGGCGATGATATCTTTAGCGTCTTCCGGTTTTACTTCAACATAAAAGGAATCTTCCGGCAGAACTTTGACTATCGGACCTTTCTCGCAGAAACCAAAACAACCTGTTTTGACAATCTGCACCTGGCCCTTAACACCCTGCTTTTCCGCTTCCGCGTTAAGCTGCGAAAAAAGTTCTATGCCTTTATTTGATTCGCAGGCAGTACCGCCGCAGGTAAGGATATAATGGTTATACGCCATTTTTTATTTTTCCCCCTTATGATTGAAGAATATCAACGGCAGGGCGGTCCAGAATGTAACCGCTTAACAGTTCCTTGCCGATTAAGTGCTTTTGAATAATTTCTTTGGCGACATTCGCGTCTACCTTGCCGTAAATTACAGCCGGCATTCCCGGAACAATAACTTCCACGGTAGGTTCGGAATGGCAAAGACCCATACATCCTGTCTGACGGACCAAACATGAGTCCACCAGTTTGTTTTCATCAAGACCGGCAATAAACGCGTCAAGGGTCGTTTTTGCTCCGGCGGCAATACCGCAGGTTCCCATTCCGACAATTATATGAATTTCCTTGCCGTCCGCGTCACGCTTTCGTAAATCAGTCTTTTTTGAATCTCTCAGTTTTCTTAAATCATCCAGACTCATCTTTGCCATTTCTCTACTCCTCATTGTTTTCTAAAGAACGCAGGTACTGATCCAGCAGTACAAGCGTTCCGGCATCTTCAAGGCCGCCAAGAGCCTCGGCGAGTTCCGATTTTCGGACCTCATATTCATCCTCATTTACTTCTGTCTTTTTTTTACGGCGAATAACAATTTCCGCAGATGTATCGAACATCAATATTGTTCTGAACATCCCCGAAATGTCGCCCGTAGGGGGTATATCCACATTGCCGCTGTCAAACCATGCTGTTACCGTTGTACCCTTCCCTTTCTCGGACTTTATGTCCCAACCGCCGTTCGATTGCTCCGCCATTTGAATAAGAAACGGTAGTCCTAAACCAACCTTGCGGTTAGGATGTTTTATACCGTCCGTAACAAATGGATCAACCGCTCGCTTTACTTCCTCCTCTGTCATACCCTTTCCGTTATCCCTCACAAGAAAACGGAATTCTCCGCCGCCTTTAACGACGGTTTCACTTACTTCAAGTTCTACCAAACCCGCGCCGGCTTCTACGGCGTTTTGGGTAATGTCGGTTATCAGGTCAGCAAGAGTAAAATGCATTAAACATTTTGATATTTTGCTATGATACCCGGAAGCATATCCTTGGTAAGTTTGCCGTAAGTATCGTTTCCCACCGTCATTACCGGCGCAAGACCGCAGCAGCCTACACAGCGAACAGGATCAACTGAAAATTGACCGTCTTCTGTAACGCCTTCAGGTTCAATGCCCAAAAGACTGCGGGTTTCATCAAGCAGATCCTGAGAACCTTTTAAATAACAGGCGGTTCCAAGGCATACGGAGATTTTGTGTTTTCCGGGTTTTTTGGTTTTAAAGAAGTGGTAGAAAGTGACAACCCCATATATGCGAGCCAGAGGAATCCCCGTAAGTAAAGACAACTTATCCGCAGCGGGACGGGAAATATATCCAAAAGTTTCCTGGGTTTTATGGAGAATCATAATAAGGCTACCCGGTTTTACCTTCCATTCATCTATAAATGATATTAATTCCTGGGGAAAAGTAATATCCCCATCCGTTTTTGCAGCGCTTGCCATAAACCCTCCTGTTTAAGTTGGTTTAGTTTTTCAATCTATGGGAGTATTTTAACGTTAAATGAGAGAATTGGCAATAGCCAAATTATCAACATAGCCGAATTATTAACCTCGACATTTCCCCGAATTCGGACAATAATATACAAATGATTCTCGCAAATGTTGATTCTTCATTGGTTAAAAAAACTGAGCTTTTTAACAATCTAAGTACTGAAGATATAGATTTTGTTGTTTTTCATTCCGATACGCTTAATCTTTCAAAAAACGCTCTGTTATTTTCCGCCGGCGAAAAGGCTAATCATTTTTTCATTTTGACAGAAGGAGCAATCCGCGTATATAAAGAACGCAACGACGGCGGCGAATACGAAATGGCAAGGTTTACCGCAGGCGATACAATAGGCGATTTTGACTTTGCGAGGGGAGCTAATTACGACGCCTGCGCCGAAGCAGCCGAAGACTCAAAACTTGTGGTTTTTCCATGCGACGGCTATTCGATAGATTCACTTGCGGGAGAAGAACCCCGTACAGTATGTCGTATCCTTTTAAACGCGATACTGCTGATGACAGGGCGCATAAAATCCACGCAAAAACTGATTTTGGAAAAGATGCCGTGGGTACAGGAATTGCACAGGCGTGTTTATGAAGATTCCGGTACGGGTCTTTTAAAGCAGAATCTGATAAACGATGAAATTATTAATGTCTTAAATGATCCTGCCGCTCTGATAATGCTAAAACCGGACAGGTTTAAAATTCTGGTAGATTCACGCGGACACAGCGCCGGAGACGAAGCCATGATCAGAATAGCGATTATCCTTAAAAATATTACAAGGCAGTTGGGACACGGCTGGGCGCTTCGTTTTAAAAGCAACGAAACGGGACTAATCATAGATAACTGCGATTATTCCCAGGCTGAAAAAATCGCCAAAGAACTATACGACACCGTCGCCGCGCTGGAGCCTGTTCCAGCTCAAGACGATATTCCCGCATTTCATTTTTCTGCGACAATATCATGGGCAGTATGGACAAAAGACGGTATAAACTGGGAAAATTTGTTTAACGGTAATTATACCGCTCTTCTTGACGCATGGCGCGCGAGCGGAGATAAGATAATCCATTTTAGTAATACGGATACGTAATGAATGAAATAACACAGGATTCTCTTTCAGGTATATCACTAACAAAATTATCTCTTTTTTCACAATTAAACGAAGAAGAATTATTAGTTATTACAAAAGTATTAAAAACCGTTTATATCAGGAAAGGAGAAGATATATTTAAAGAAGGGGACACCGGTAAAGAACTATTTGTCCTTTCATCGGGAGCGATGAGCGCTTACGGCACACAGTCTGACGGAACCCGGCGGAAATTATTTGATATAACACTTGGAGAATTTTTCGGTGAAATGTCCATTATCGCCCATGAGCCGAGATCGGCAACTATAACCGCGACAGAGGATTCCGTATTAATAAACCTCGCCGAAGCTGATTTTTACGGGGTAATTTCCGATTATCCCGTAATAGGTTATAAAATACTGCGGACAATCGGTATTATTCAAAACCTGTGGCTTGATCAATCGTCAAAGTCCTACAGCGATCTTATAAGGTGGGGCGAGAGCGCAAGACGGCGTGCCATTACGGATGAAATGACAGGTCTTTACAACCGCAGTTTTCTGGAAGAATCTATCAAGGAATATTTCGGCAGCCAGTCAATGAAATTGCGTATAATATCCATGCTTATGATAGATTTGGACAAGATTCATTTTATAAACGAGAATTACGGAACAAAGGCCGGGGACCTTGTTATTATATCTTCAGCCGAAGTGATCAGATCTTGTCTGCGTCCCGGTGATATTCCTTCCCGTCTTTCCGGCGATGAGTTTGCGGTTCTTCTTCCCGATACCGAAAGTACAAGCGCCGCAAATGTCGCCGAAAGAATCAGAATGAAAATAGAAAACAAAAAGTTTGAAGTTCCCGTAAGTCCTGGTTCCAATGAAACTGTTTTGATTGGAATCCATACAAGCATCGGTATTGCGGCAGCGCCTTCCCATGCTTCCACCGCCGAAGAACTTTTTGAAAAATCAGACACAGCCCTCAGAAAAGCCAAAGAACTAGGCAGAAACCGCGTCGAGATTTTTGCTGATTAATGCCGCTACACTCCCTGCTCTTTGGCCATTTTATTGCCCATTTCACGTAACAGGTACTTTTGTATCTTTCCGCTGGATGTAAGCGGAAAACCGTCGACAAAAAACACATATTTAGGGATTTTATACCTGCCTATTTTATCCCTGCAATAGTCGCGGACATCTTCCACATTCATTTTTACATCGGGATGAAGTATAACAAAAGCTCCTACTTCTTCGCCGTATTTTTCGCTTGCAATTCCGACTATCTGCACATCCTTGATACCGGGCATGGTATACAGAAAATCTTCTACTTCTTTGGGGGAAATATTCTCTCCGCCTCGTATAATCATGTCCTTTATACGGCCCGTAACCTTGAAGTTGCCGTCCTTGTCTTTTACCCCTCGGTCGCCCGAGTGAAGCCAGCCCTTTTCATCAATACACTGAGCGGTAGCTTCAGGTAATTTGTAATATCCCTTCATGGTGTTATAACCCCTGCAGCAAAACTCTCCGTGTACTCCGTCGGGACATTCTTCGCCTGTTTCGGGGTTGCGGATTGTAACTTCAACTCCCGGCAGAGCGCGGCCTACTGTTTCCACTTTTACGTTAATATCGTCATCGTAGCGGGTCTGAGTCATAACAGGCGATGATTCCGTAAGTCCGTAGCAGATAGTAACTTCCTTCATAAACATAAGATCAATTACACGGCGCATTGCCTCAATCGGACAGGGAGAACCCGCCATGATACCTGTACGCAGGCTGGAAAGATCGAACATCTTGAACATGGGATGGTTAAGCTCGGCTATGAACATTGTGGGCACTCCGTAAACGGCAGTACACTTTTCCTTTTGAATTGTCGCCAGCACAAGCAACGGATCAAACCATTCGATCATAGCGGCAGTTGAACCGTGCGTTAGTATCGCCATCATTCCAAGCACAAGTCCGAAACAGTGGAACAGGGGCACAGGAAGGCACACAATGTCTTTTTCTGTCAGACGCTGGTTGTCGCCGATACCAAGCCCGTTGTTCAGGATATTTCTGTGAGTAAGCATAACGCCCTTGGGGAAACCGGTAGTACCGGAAGTGTACTGCATATTCACGACATCGTTGGTATCAAGAGTCTCTTCTATTTCACGTAACAGAATCGTTTCTGTATGCCGGCCCAAAAGCAGAACCTCGTTAAAACTGTACATTCCCCGATGTTTCTGCTGGCCTACATGGACGACGTATTTTAAAAAGGGAAATTTTTCGGAATTGACACATCCCCTCTGCGAAGTTTTTAATTCAGGCACAAGCTCATTTACCATTCCGATATAATCGGAATCGCGCCAGCCGTTTGTCAGGCACAGACAGACCATGTCGGATTGTTTTAATACATATTCAAGCTCGTGGGTTTTATAGCCTGTGTTTATCGTAACAAGAACGGCGCCGATTCTCGCGCAGGCAAAAAGCACCGTATTCCAGTCAGGCACATTTGTCGCCCAAATCCCCACATTGTCGCCTTTTTTTATGCCCATAGCAAGAAAACCTTTCGCCAGATCGTCCACCCTTTTGTCAAATTGGGCATAGGTGAAATGAAGATTGCGATCCGAATAAACAAGAAAATCATGATCAGGATGAGCCTGTGTTTTATCGCGTAATACCTGACTAAGGGTTTTTTCGATAAATTCCATGATGACCCTCTAAACCGGAGTATAAATTACGGCGAGTATTTTTACAGGCATGCTGTCCGCTGAAAATACACGGTGCGGCACAATGGAATCATAATATACGGAATCCCCGGCACTTAATGTATCTTTATCCATACCGTATTCTAGCGCCAGCTTCCCTTCCAGAACATAGATAAACTCCTCGCCTTCGTGAGTTGATTTATCCTGTTTTGCGTCGCTTTCGATGGTTACTATAAACGGTTCCATGTGCCTGCCGTTTTTATCAGACGCAAGCGCGTTAAAGCTCATACCGTGATGATCACCCGAAGTTGTGCCTTCAGGAAGCCCTGTTTTAAAACGGCCGGCTGAAGCCGCGTCTCCCGCCCTACAAATAACAGGGCCAAGCTGTTCGTGATCGTCAAGCAGGGTGCCAAGTCTTACTCCAAGCCCTCTGGATATTTTAATAAGCGGGGCAAGATCAGGAATATGCCCGTTGTCTTCTATATTTGAGATTAAATCGACGGAAACTCCGCTACGTTCAGCCAGAACTTCCCTGCTGATTGAATAAGTTTTACGTATTTCAACAATACGTTCGCCCGGTGTATGTTTTTCCATGCTGACATAATACAATTTTTTGTATTTTTTACAATAGGGTTTACTTTAACGGGCCCCTGTATTGATAAATACCAAGCGTGTCTAGACGACGGCGATGGACTTCAAGACGCGAAGAAAAATCTTCAAAGTCTTTGCTTTCCTTTGGAGTCCAGAGTGCCTCGGCAATGGCACAGATACGGGGAAAGATCATGTACTGAGCGAATTTTCCCGCATATATAAGCTCTGCCCATAAATTACCCTGTCCGCCCAAAACCAATTGTTCGCTTCCGCTTTTCATTTCCGCTGTAACAGGCTGCATGGAATACGCTTTATAAACAGAAGCTCCCTGTTCATATGACTGACCGGGTTCTTCCGCAGTATTTATATGCTTGTAATCAAGATAACAACCGCATGAATTCGGTGTCATAATTACCTGATGACCCAGCGCGCTTGCGCGTACTCCTCCGGCTTCTCCTCTCCATGACATGACAATAGTTTCTTTCGGCAGTTTAAATTTATCAGAGTCTTCCAGTATTTCATCCCAGCCGATTGCCGTTCTGCCTCTTTCTGAAAGCATCTTTACAAGTAAAGAAGTTATCCAGCTTTGTAATTCACCGGGCTTTTTTAAACTTAGTTCCGCAAGCCTCTTTTGGCATTTTGGACATGCTTCCCATCTGTTATACTTAACTTCATCCCCTCCGATATGAACCCATTTTGACGGAAAACATTTAACTAGTACGTCAAAAATTTTAGCTGCCAAATCAAGGATTCTGTCGTTTCCGGCGCAGAGAACATCCTCAAAAATACCAAAGCGATCTTCAACATGATAAGGCCCGCCTGTACAACCAAGCTCAGGATATGAAGCTAAAATTGCGCTTGCGTGACCGGGAAGATCTACTTCGGGGATTGTTTCAATATGGCGTTTAGCCGCATAATCTACAACCTCGCATATTTCATCTTCGCTGTAAAAACCACCCTGCGGAGGTCTCCAGCGCATCCTGTTGTCCTTTCTTAATGAGCCGATTTCCGTAAGCAAGGGATATTCCGCAACAGGAAGCCTCCAACCCTGATCGTCCGTTAAATGCCAATGAAAACGATTTATATGATGAAGGGAAAGCGTATCTATCAATTCTTTTATGAATGGAACTGTATAAAAATAACGCGAACAGTCAAGCATTAACCCGCGCCATGAGAAACACGGGTAATCTTGAATTTCCGCGCATGGTAAAGCAAGAGTGCCGTTACTAAATTCGGAAAGTACAAACTGGCGCAATGTTTGAAGCCCGTGATAAATCCCCTTTGATGACGCGGCTTCTATTGTAATTTTTTCTTTGGATATTACAATGCTGTAGGCTTCGCTCATTACATCGTCACCTTTCTTGAGACAGAAAATATTGCCCGGTTTGCGTAAGGCGTTTTTAAAACCTAGTTTTTCAAGAGCATAGCACAATTGATTATTGACAATCTCTATTTCACTCTTAAAACATACATCTCCGTTGATTGAAGACAATCCTTCAGATTGATAAATACCTTCCGTATATTTAACAGAAACAGGTTTTGGTATAACTGTAATTTTTTCTTTCATTAAAAATACTCCGTTATGTGTTGAGGCCGCAACGTAAACACTTTTTTCAAGATGTCAGCTTTTTTAAATACTTCAAGACCTTTATAACGCGAACACATGGCGTTTTCGAGACTGCGGTATCCTGTTATAAGCTGGCTTAAAGTACGAATATCACATTTTATATCGGCTTCACGTGAAGTAATAGAAACTTTGGTTCCTTCCGGAGCAAATTCTACATGGCATTTTCCTGTGTTAGCTGTAATATTTTCATCCTCAACTTCAATTACATACTCGCCTGAAAAATCAGGACGCCGCATCAATTCAAGAGCGGTTTTTACGTTTACAACCCTTGTCATTTCTCTTGGATTTATACTCATTTCTATTGACCATGCGTTTCCTGTAAAATCCGTAGGATCAATAAACGAAGGCATTTTCCATTTAAAATTTTCAAATTGAGCCGAAAAGCGGCTGACAAATCCAAGTGCTCCGTATAATCCTTCTTTATCCGCAAATATTAGGTCTGAAACAGACATATTGTTATCATCATCTTCATGAATATGTTTATATTTGATGTAGCTTTTCGCGACACCTTTTCCATTTTTCCAGAGATAAAGATATGTTCCGGTAGAGTAAGGGTCTTCCCTGGTAAAACGCTTCCAAGCTCGGTTATCCGGCCAATAATTTTTATATATTCCATGGTTTACATTTGCGACATACGCGGAATGTACCTGTTCAAGAAGCGAAATATCATCTCCCGGGAATATATGAACATATTCACCATTAACAGATTTAATATCATGGAAATTAGCCGCAGGAATGGAAATATCATTTCTTGCGCAGCAAATTTCATAACCAAACTTACGGTAAAAGTCATGAGAAAACGGTGATAAATTTGAAAAAACAAAACCATTCTCATAAGATTCGGGAAGCAATTGTTCGAATATTCGGCGTATGTGACCGTCTTTACGCGCTTCCGGTAAGGTTCCTACACCTCCTATACCGGTTAATTTTACTTTATGCCCGTCAAAATTCATAAGGAAATCACTATCCATCATTCCCGCAAGAAGTTTTTTCCCTTCAAAAACACCCCATACCCAATTAGCCGGATTATCAAGAGAGTCAGTTTCATTACTTTCTTCTTTTGTATAACTTCTGCGTAAATTGTAAACAATTGTATTCATTTTATAAAACTGTACTAAGTCTTCACTCTCCAGCCTGCGTACTTCAAACATTTATGCTCCTAATAAAAAGGTTGTTCCAAACCATGGAACAACCTTACTAAATTTAAAGAAATTTAAACTCCGAATTATACTGCTTTGTTAACCTTTAACAGCGCCGGCGGAAACACCTTTTGTTATCTGTTTCCTGAAAATGATATAAAAGACCACCATCGGCACCATTCCTATTACAAGCGCAGAAAACTGTTTCCCGTAATCAGAAGCCAGTGCTCCTGAAAACTTATTTATACCAATAGGCAGAGATTTTAAGTTATCATCGGATACAAGAATATTTATCATTATAAATTCATTCCATACACCCGTCGTTGATATAATCGCCACAGTCGCGGCTACAGGCGCGGACATAGGCATTATTATGCTTAAAAAGATTTTAAAGTATACCGCTCCGTCCATCCTCGCTGACTCAAGTATCGACTCAGGTATACTCTTCATGTACGCTGTAGCGAGATATACGGACATCGGAAGCCCTAATCCTATGTAGGGTATAAGCACACCAAGCCGTGTATTATATAGATGAACCGAATTTACCATTAAAAAAAGTGGAACTAAAATAGACTGTAATGTCAGTAGAATACCTATGATAAAGCTACCGTGTAACCAGGGGGTAAACTTTGAAGGCAGTTTCGCGAAAGCGAACCCAGCCATAAAACTTAAAACTATTATGAAAAAAACTGTTATTACAGTATAAAAAATACTGTTGAAAAACAACAACGTGAATCTTCCGTTAATCCATGCCCAAGGATAGTTATTAACATACCATTGTTTTGGTAAAGCCAGCTTGCTGACAGTCATGTATTCCTGTGTCGTTTTAAACGATTGAATTATAAGCCAATAAATCGGATATAAAGCGAGAACAGTAAAAATAATAACAATAAGATACATCACGCTTTTCGCCAATGAGCTTGTACTTTTTATATCGCCTGCCATTTTTGTTAATCCTCCGTAGAAGCAAAACGTTTTTCAAGGGCCTGGGTAACCCCTATCAAGAAAAAGCTGATGATTATCATTATTGTTGAAATAGCGTTAGCTACAGGATAATTCGGGGCTCCCCTGAAAGCTTTATCATACATATACAAGGAAAGAACACTGGTTCTGCGAGCAGGCCCTCCCTGTGTCATAACAAATATAAGATCAAATGATTTAAGCGAGCCTGAAATGGCGAGAATGGCGCTGGTAACAATTACGCCGGATAAGGCCGGAAGGATAACATAACGCAGAGTCTGCATTTCGGTAGCACCGTCAATTTTTGTAGCCTCAATAATAGACACGTCTATTTTTTGGAGATTCGCCAAAAAAATAATCACGTAAAAACCCGTATACAGCCAGAGCATTACAGCGAGTACGGGCAGCATCGCGTTTTTGGTGGGAATAAACTCCGCGGCTGGGTCAACCATTTGCCTTAACTCCAGCCAGACGCTGTTCGACGTTAAAAAGAACCTGCTGAACAGGATACCGATAATAACGGTAGAAATGACGTTAGGAAGATAGATCATCGTCTGGAAAAAATCGGTGTTTTTTATGAGACCTCGTGAGAGAATATACGCCAAAAAGAAACCGAGTGGGATTTGCCCGAACACCGAAATAAGCACAATCCAGATATTATTTCTTAACGCTATGTAAAAAAAATGATCTTTAAATACTTCTATATACGATCCAATACCTTTAAAACCAAAATTTGGGTTTCCAAAAACCTTTCCGCCCCTGTAATTGGTTAGACTTAAAACTACTGAAAAAGCCGTAGGGAACGCCATTACAAAAAAATATAAAAGTAGAGCGGGTAAAACCAATATTAAATATGATATCCGTTCTTCAGTTTTTGTACTTATATCCATAACCCCGCCCTCCAAAGCGATTAGGTACCCTGTCCGGTTGTTTGTACAACCGGACAGGAACTACCTGTAATTCTTTAAATGTAACTCGAAAGCGTGTTACTAGTTATTTGCCTTCCATGTTTCATATGCTTTCTGTACATCAGCGGCGCCTGCCTGAGGTGTCTTTGAGCCAAGACCAATTTCCTGGAGAACGTCGTTAATTACATTGAATACATCACTATGGAATACACCGTCTATAACGATTGTGGAAGTATCATAGCATGAAGTAAGAGTTGCGCCAAGTTTTTGAAGCGGCTCAAGTTTAAGAGAGGCTGTATCAATATCGGTCCTTGAACCGGCTGTAATACCGCCGTCTTGAAGCTGCCTTGTCTGAACTTCTTTACCGGTTAACCATTTTACGAGACGCCATGCGGCATCTTCTTTGGGAGATCCTGCCGGAATAGAAGCGCTCATTGCCCAGCCTGTTCCAAGTACTGTAGAATTTGATCTATTTAACTTTGCTCCTGGGATATCAGGAAATACGTTAATCTGGAAGTTACTCTGCCTGTTAACGGGGATCAAAGCTACACCGGAGCTTGCGTCTGTAATGAAAGCGCCAATACGCCAGTCGCCGTCAATATAATAAGCGCCTTTATTGGAGGCAAACGCACCGGGGCCGTCGCCGTAGTCCATACCAAGTGATGACGGAGCAAGAACTCTGTCCGCATACAACTGCCTGATAAAGTCAAGAGCGTTTACGAAATCAGGATCATTAAATTTAGCCTGTCCTTTAAGTATTTTTTGATCCCAGCCTTCTCCGCCGAAGCGTCCTGCAACAAGGGAGAACAGACAACTCTGCATTACCCATGTATCTTTGTTAGGCATAATTACTGTTTCATAACCCTTGGCTGCCAATACCGGAACCTGAGCTTTAAGTTCAGTATAATTTTTAGCAGGTTGAAGTCCGCAAGCGTTAAGAACTTCTGTGTTGATTAACATCATGTTAGTAGCGGTAATTGTAATAGGAATCATCGCTATGTAATTGGATGCCTGTGCTGTAGGATCCAATACCGCCGGGCTATATACGCGCCTTAGACCGTCTTTGTCAATAAGAGGACTTAAATCCTTTAACAGGTGTTGCTGGTGCAAAGAAGTTGATCTTCCTGACGGCCATACATAAAGTACGTCCGGAAGATTTCCGGAAGCGGCGTACGCTTCTGTCTTGTTGTGGAACGGCTCATTGAAGAGATCTTCAACTACCAAGGTAACATCAGGGTTATTTGCCTTGAATGTATCCCATGTCCACTTGTTAGCTTCAACGGCGTTAGCAACCGTTAAGTCAGAATAATTCAATACGCTTACTGTTTTTGAATTAGGGTCACTTCCGCCCTTCTTCCCAGAACAACCGATTATTACGGTTGTCGCGATAAGCACTGTGAGAGCTATTCCCACAATTTTTTTGATTAACATCATTTTCCTCCTACAAGTTTTATATGATATCAAATTGTATTTTACTTATGTATTTTAAAATTGTCAACAATTTTTTTTTTTTTTAGTAAAACATTTGGAATTTTTTGTTAATTCTCTAAAATGTTGCATTTGTATCATACGTGTATATAGTGTCCCATAATAATATTCTGCATTTTACTTAAAAATAGACTATAAGTTTATTAAATTTTCAATAAAATCAATAAATTGGTGGAAATATTCCTATATTTTCATAGTTCAGCCAGCAGAGAAAGCCATTTTCCTGCTGTTGTTACCCATACTTCCTTATAAGTGGCATTATTCGCCTGAGGCCAGTAAGGTATGTCTCCGTTACCCCTGGTTTGTACCCCTACAGGCAATTGACCGGTCATTGTTCCAGGTAAATAAACGGCCTGGTCTGCGTAGCGTAAGCCTTCCCCGTACATCAAAGACTGCCGGAACGGATTTTTACCCGCTATCCAGTAAAGCTGTTCCCTTGCTATATTGCACAGTTCACTGTCATTCAAGGCATTTGCGCAAACCGCCGCCGCTTTCCCCAAAGCCAGATGCACGGCGCTGTTTCCGCGGAAGGAAAACCATACGGGGAAAATTTTAAAATAATGCTCCGTGTCTATGGGGATGGCTTGTTCTAACTGCTTAAGGTAATTCGTCTTTGCTCCTTCCCCGGCGAAAAGGTGCTGGCGGTCAAAACTTTCAGCATCGGCGGCTTCATTCACATGGTACAATCCTGCGGGTAACATTCCGTAAGGATTCGTAAAGGACATGGATTGTTTAAGGAAATTACCGTAACGGCGAATGCTTTTCCACCAGACAGACGCAGAGGAATGATTAGGTTGAGTATCCAGCAGAGCTTTTAATGCCAGCATATATAACTGTTCCCTGCTTTGATGGTTGGCGTGTTGAATAACTTTTTTTTCTTTATTACGATAAAAAAAACCTTCCAGCTTCATATCCCCAATTGGCTGAGTACACTGGCAGTCCAGTACATAGGTCATACTGTCCGCCGCCAATGTTGCATAACGCTCATGACCTGTCAGGATATACAACTCGCTTGCCGCCCATGACATTGCCGCCTTCTGTTGGGATTCCGATGTGGGATAACTATGTTCCCAAAAAACGGGGAATTTGTCCCAGCCGCTTTTTTTTACTTTTTCCAAAGCGAAATCAAAATCTTCTATCGCGACGGTCTTTAATTTTTCACAAAGCATTTCATCCGGCAAGCTTCGGGCGGCATAGCTTTCATAAGCGGCGTATAAAAAATTATCAAACGCGTTATCCTGAACACGTGCCGGACGGTCGTCAAAACTGCCGATGAAGCCGTCGCTCCAATGCACTATACCGGCGCTGGAAGCCCGATAACCGTCTCCGAAACGGCATTTAATAAGGAAATCAATGCCCCACTCAGCTTCTTCAATTAATCGGGCGTACAGAAGAGGATCCTGCCCCTTAACTTTATTCGCAAGTTCTGTCAGAGCATAAACCACATCTCCCGTTTGCAGGGTTTGCTGGGACATATCTCCTGCATCGTGCCAGCCGCCGTTATATGCCAGCTTTAAACCGTTATGTTCAGCCAAAATGTCCCCGTGACAGGAACCGTGCTTTTCCGATACGGGATAACCGCAGCGCTCACAAAAAATAAAATTAAGCGCTTTCCACGCGCTGTCAGTCCAAATATCACCGCCGATTTGAAAAGGCGCTGTTTCCGCCTCACCGCTTCGCAGAGAATAGACGCCTTCTTTGTCAAAAGCGGAAAAATCCAAAACTTTAAACACGCCTATTGAGGTTTCCTTTATTTCAACATGGCCTTCATATACCTGTTTTCCCGATCCATCGCAAAGAATGAAATTTTCGCCTCCGTTCTCCCTGCGCATAAGGGCTGTTTTACGCCCTTCCGTTAAGTACCCGGTCATGGAATAAACAATGTTATTTACTGAAGGCAGCCAGCCAAGTTCAACTTCAGGGTTACTCACATTTTGCAGGGTTATTTCACCTATATCAAAACGCAGATATTCCCCTGTGGCTCTATCCTTACCGTACGCCGAGCTTACAAAACCGATGAGGGTAATTTTATCTCTTGGCAGATTGGGAATTTCCAAAAAACATTCATTCCACTTACGGTTTATTAAATTAACTTCATGATGTCCTTCCCGCATATAAGCGTCCGGGATTTTTTCTGCTCCGTCATTGGCATAAATAAGGGATATATTGACGGTACGGGCTCCGGGACAATCAGGAAACAGCCAAAAATGAATACGGTTATAACCAGTCCAGTCCTCTCCCTCCACATCATACAGAGCCATACCCTTGCCAAAAGCAACATAATCTCCGTCCGGCTGTTCCTCAGGCCAATGAGGCATAACGGTCGGCAGTTGTAAACGCAGACTTGTATGCCCCGACGGAGTAAGCCTGCCGTCATGACTTAATGCGCCAATACCTTCTGTACGCCACCCGTCCATACAGGACATATCACACAGCAAGCGTTGAGCCAGTACCGTCTTGCTCAGTCCCATTTGTTCCAGAGATCGTTCCCGTTCGAGCGGCAGGGGACGGTGCAAATAGCCGCCGGCGATTAGTTTACCGGTCATATCTTTGTTGGTTTTAAAGATCATTTATTAACCTTGTCTTTTATCTTCACTGCGGCATCAGCGTCCAGCAAAAATTCACAGTTGGGGTGCAGTTGCAGTACAGATGCGGGAATATCTTCTGTAACGGGACCGAACAGCATTTTCTCTGCCATCTCGGCTTTGCTGCCGCCTTTGGCTATCAAAACAATTTTTCGCGCGTGCATAATGGTGCGAATACCCAATGTCAGACCGCCCAGCGGATAGTCGTCAGCAACGCCTGTTTCCTTGCGCACACGCGCTTCAAAAATTTCATCCATTGGGGATACCCATGTTTCCGAGGCAAAAGGCGTGCCGGGCTGGTTAATGCCTATGTGCCCGTTGGCTCCCAGTCCTAAAATTTGCAGATCTATGCCTCCACTGTCCTCTAAAGCTTTCTGGAAGTCCCGGCATTCACGTTCAAAATCATCTGAAAGGGTTTGCGGCATAATGAAATGATCCTCGGGGATTTCCAGAGCGTCCGCCAATTCGTTCCGAATCATTGTGTAGCAGCAGCCGGAATAACTGCGGGGCAGATTGGTCAATTCATCAACATTGAACAAGGTTACGGCGGAAGTATCAAACGGGTAAAGCTTATAAATTTCGCTTATAATTTGATAAGTTTTTGCCGGCGTCTTCCCTGTTGACAAACCTATAACTGATTTGGGATTGGATAAAATTTGTCCGATAATCCGCCATGCCATTATACGGTCAAACTCGTCTTCTGTCTTTGTAACCGTAATGTTCAACATAATTTTTCTCCTTAAGTTATAAATTCATGGCTACCGTGCAGGCTCCGATAAGACCTATATGCTCCGCCTTTAATTCCGTAAGCACTACGCCGTTGGTCACGTAACGCATGGTGTGGGGGTTTAATTTTTCTTTTATCTTTGGCAGTAAAATTCCGTCCGACACAACGCCGCCGCCCAATACAATGGTATCAGGATCGCTGACTCTTACCATGTTCATCAGTAAATTGGCCAGGGTTTCCGCCGCCTGGTTTACAAGGAATTTACACAACTCGTCAGTATCCGCCATGAAAAAAATATCCGGAACACTGACTTTTTCATCATTGGGAATTTTCAGGGCTGTATCAGGGAAGCGGGGAGCATACAGCCGGGCGCAGAAATCAAGACCCTTACCGGAGGCCAGCATCTCCGTGCAGTCTTTTCGTCCGCATATACAGTCAATGCCCGCGTTAATGCCTGAATGAGTATGGCCTACTTCCCCGGCGTTGCAATGTCCGCCTGTTAAAATTTGTCCGTTAGATACCGTACCGGCGGCAATACCTGTACCTATATTAATATAGATAAAATGCTGAGAACGCTTTCCGTACCCAAAGCGGCGTTCCGCTCTTGCGGCGCTGCGCACATCATTGTCAATAAAACATGGAATGCCATAACGCCTGCTTAACATACCCGCAATGGGCAGTTCTCCCTTCCGCAAGCCGTCCATTTCGAACCATATCCCCTGCTTGTTATCTACCCTGCCTACTACACCAAGTCCCATAGCCGCTGGCTTTGGTTTCTCTTTCTCAAAATAATCATCCAGGGATTGGGTTATAAAATTTAGAGCCTGATCCTGCTCCATATACCCTGAATGATATTTTTTTGTCCGCAGTACCAGGCCTTCGGAATCAATTTCCCCGATTAAAAGCTTTGTTCCGCCGAAGTCCAGTCCCAAAAAAGTTTCGTTTGACATGTAATCTCCTATTTCTTCAGCGGAATTTTCAATTTTTTTATAAGCAATTCCAATTTTACGTCCGGCAGGTGTTATAGTCAATTCACGTTCATTACGAGGACCGTGATGCCTCAAAATAAAATCTAACCGAAAAGACTGGCTGCTTCATAATAAAAATCTAACCATAGTCAGACGGCATGAAGGGAGGAAACAACGAGGGATTTCCCACCTTCAGGATTTACAGACTTATTCAGCGACACTAAAACGTCAACGGCATTGTGGACTTCCCGTTGGAGCTCAACCGGATCGTAAAGAGCGAAGCGCCTTGCAAGTTCCGCTTTAACTTCAACGGAAAGATCAGGCGAAGCCAGAAGCCGTTGATAAGGGCTGATAACTTTTTTATCATACACCTTTTTTATTTTTGAACCAA
>Ga0268262_10001963_pt1 | contig 24385 bp, 23 predicted proteins | sample TergutNc150P3_FD_190354 | JGI IMG/M metagenome (GOLD analysis project Ga0268262, IMG submission 190354) | Nasutitermes corniger P3 segment gut microbial community from laboratory colony in Florida, USA - Nc150 P3 (SPAdes) (version 2) | ecosystem: Host-associated > Arthropoda: Insects >...
ATGAAGCTTGCCGAAGATGGAATAGAAAAATTACGTCAGGAAGTAGATACGTTAATTGTTATTCCAAACCAATATTTGTTTAAAATTATTGACAATAAAACTTCATATGATAATGCCTATTTACTGGCTGATGAGGTTTTATGCCGCGGAGTTCGCGGAATTTCCGAGCTTATTACGAAAACAGGTTTTCAAAATACCGACTTTGCCGATGTAGAAACAATCATGAAGGGCAGGGGTGACGCACTGATGGGTATTGGTTTTGGCTCAGGTGAAAACCGGGCTATTGACGCTGTTAAAAACGCGATAGACAATCCTCTCCTTGAAGATACAAGTATTGACGGAGCGACAGGCGTCCTGATTAATATTGCAGGCTCCAAAGATATTACTCTTGTTGAAATTCAAAATATAATTAAAACAATAAAAGAAAAATGCGATCCTGATGTGCATATAATTCACGGCCTCCGCATCGATCCTGAATTGGAAGGTAATATTCAGATAACGGTAATCGCTACGGGTTTTTCAAAAGCCGCATATATGGAAAAAAAGGCGGAAGATACTGTAAAAACATCTGATCCTGATTTTATTGACTATAATGAGTATGTAAGAATGGTTGAAAGGACAAAACGCCCTGATTATCTGCCGCCAAGGGAATATCAGGATGATTTGGATGTTCCTTCGGTAATAAGAAATTTCAATTTCCATACGGAAGGAAAACAACTGGAATTAACGGAGAAGTAATAATTTGGAACATAGTGAACTGCTTGACAGATTTTGCTCACGGCTCGCGGCAATAGAACGCCGCGCTGTGTTAACAAGAGAGTGTTATCGTCTTGAAATCCGGCGTTTTCTTGATTTTATTGATACTGAAAAATTATCTTTAGAAAGCGCAGACGCCGGAGTACTCTCAAACTATCTCGCGATGCGCCGTAATATTGATAAAATAAATTCATGTTCCGCGGCAAAAGCAATATCTGCTCTGCGTTCTTTTTTCAAATTTGCAATGGATGAAAGACTGGTAAAAGAAAATCCGGCGGTTGTAATTGAAAGCCCCAAACGAACGGTAAATCTTCCCGAAGTCATGGACAAGGAAGCAATTGACGGATTTTTAAATAAAATTGAGATAAAAAATCCTTTAGGATTAAGAGACAGGTGTCTTTTTGAACTGATATATTCCGCCGGCCTTCGTGTTTCAGAAGCGGCTGGACTTAATATTAGGGATATTGATATTGAAGGCGGTATTGCGAAAGTCAGGGGAAAGGGGAATAAGGAGCGTTTTGTTCTGTTTGGGAAGGAAGCAGCAATTTGGCTTGAGCAGTATTTAAATGAAGCTCGCGGGAAATTGGCTGGTAAAGCTAATAAGAGCGGCGCTCTTTTTATAGGAAGGAGTGGGAAAAGGCTTTCAAGAAAAGGTATCTGGAAAAATTACGCGAAATGGGCTTCTCTTGCCGGGATTTCATCGCATATTCACACATTAAGGCATAGTTTTGCGACGTCATTACTTGCGGGAGGAGCGGATTTACGGACTGTTCAAGAACTTCTGGGTCATGCTGATCTTTCAACAACACAAATTTATACCCATGTTGATGTCGGACTTTTAAGGGAAAACCACAGACGTTTTCTTCCAAAACTTAATATAATGGATTCGTGAGAAAATAGTATGAAAAAATTAAAAGAAATTATTCTTGCGATTATTATTATTGCTGTTACGGTGGCTTTGATCAACTATATGTACCGAAATCAAGCAGGAAAATACAGCAGGGAGCTTACAAAACGTATTGCGGAATTAAGCCCGCGCGGAGGACCGCCTGAAACAATTGAAGGACTGAGACAGGCAATTGCGTTATATGAAGATCAAATTGAGCGAAACGTAAGAGAAGGCGCTCAGACAGGCGTTTACTGGAAAATTCTCGCCATTCGCCTTGCTGATAAAAATTTGCATAATGACGCGCTTGCCGCTCTTGAAAGGGCAATTTATTATAATACGGAAGACGCTATTCTCTATTATTTAACAGGAGTTTCAGCCGCCAATATTGCAAAATCATTAGTCGGGTTTTCAATAAGTGATGAAAAGGAAAGAGAACGTTATTATAAACTTTCCGAGGCTTCTTATCTGCGCGCGTTGGAGGTTGACGTTACATATACAAAACCAATGTACGGTCTTTCTGTTCTTTATGTATTTGAGCTTGACAGGCCGCAGGACGCGATTCCGTATCTTGAACGTTATCTGACAATTCAGTCTAATGATGTTTCGGCAATGTTTGTTCTTGCAAGAGCATACTATATGACAGAAAACTTAACAAAAGCAGTTGAACAATACGATAAGATTATTTCCCGTACAAAAGATCAAAAGATTAGGGAAGAAGCGTTGATTAACAGGGATATTATTCAGGGAAGGCTTTATGAATGAACGCGGATTACTGGATTTAATAATTTCCCTTATACCCGGATTAGCCACGAAAGAAAAGATCAAAATTCTCAATTTATTCAAGTGTGAAGAAGATATATTGATATTATCGAAAAAACATATAGAAGAAATTATTAACCGGAAGATTAATAAAAACTGGGATATCAGCGACATTCGCGATAAAGCTGACCGTATAGACACAATATGTAAAATACGTTCAATTAAATGGGTATCTTTTATTAATGAAAGTTATCCGCCATTATTGAGGGAAATATATGATCCGCCCACTGTAATTTTTTATAAGGGTATTCTACCTGATCCTGAAAAACCTTTGCTTGGAATGGCTGGAACAAGGAAGCCAAGCCCGGAAGGTTCAGCGCAGGCATATAAACTGGCTTTTGAAGCCGGAAAAGCGGGAATATCCGTTGTTTCGGGCCTTGCCCTTGGAATTGATTCAATGTCACACAGGGGAAACCTAGCGAGCGGTGTTCCGGGATACGCTGTGCTTGGATCGGGAGTCGACGAGATTTACCCGTCGATAAACAGATATCTTGCAAGACAGATAATTGATTTAAAAGGGGCGCTTATTTCGGAATATCCTCCGGGAGTACGTCCCAGCAAGTGGAGTTTTCCGGCAAGGAACAGAATTATTTCAGCGCTTGCACGCAGTATTTTAATTGTGGAAGCGCCGCAAAAGTCCGGAGCTCTTATAACAGCGGATTTTGCGCATGAACATGGAAAAGATCTGTGGACTTCTTCAAGCGGAGTGAAGCAGGGTATTTACGATAAACGCGGAACTATAAAACTCGCGCAGGACGGAGCGGAAGTTATTTATTCAGGGAATGATATTCTTAAAAAATGGAATATGAAAGTTTCGGATAACAACGGAAATACGGATTTTTCAGGCACGGAAGTAAGTGATATTGTCTTTTCAATGGCAAATTTTCTTAAGATTGAGATATAAGGACGTAGTATGGCAGCGGAAACAAAAGTGAAAAAAGAAATTAAGAAAAAAAAAGTAAGCTCAAAACTTGCGGAAAAACAGATTCTTGTGATTGTGGAATCCCCGGGAAAAGTAAAAACAATCGGGAAATATCTGGGTTCTTCATATAACGTAAAAGCGTCAATGGGCCATCTTATAGACCTTCCGAAATCAAGAACGGCGATTGATGTTGAACACAACTTTGAACCTGAGTACATAACAGTGCGCGGAAGGGCGAGTATATTGAAAGAACTGCAGACAGACGCAAAAAACGCGGAAAAGGTTTTACTGGCATGCGATAATGACCGTGAAGGCGAGGCGATTGCATGGCATTTAAGAAACGCTATCACCGCAAAAACGAAAGAAGTACCTATAGAGCGAATCAGTTTTAATGAAATAACTCCGCAGGCAATTAAGGACGCTGTTGTCAATCCGCGTACAATTGACGAAGCCAAAGTATCGGCGCAAAAAGCCCGTCGTGTTCTGGACAGACTTGTAGGTTATAACCTTTCGCCTCTTCTCTGGAAAAAAGTAAAAAACGGCCTATCCGCCGGGCGTGTTCAATCTGTAGCGCTTCGCCTTGTCTGCGAACGTGAAAAAGAAGTAGACAATTTTATTCCCGATGAATACTGGACGCTGGAAGCTGATTTTAAGTCGGGGAAAACAAATTATACCGCGCAGCTTGTACTTTGGAATAACAACAAACCTGTTTTAAGAAATGAAAGCGAAGTTAAGGCAATAATAGAAATGATTCATGACAAGGAATGTATTGTTTCCGATGTCAGAGAAACAGAAAAGACAATCAGGCCTAAAGCCCCATTCACAACATCACAGCTTCAGCAGACGGCGGCAAACAGACTTAGTTTCACATCACGTAAAACCATGCAGGTTGCTCAGCAGCTATACGAAGGCGTAAATATCGGCTCTTCAATGGTCGGTCTGATTACTTATATGCGTACAGACAGCGTCCGTATCTCGCAAACCGCGCTTGATGATGTACGCACATGGCTTGAAAAAAATTATCCTGCCGAATTGCCGGAGAAGGCTGTCGAATACACCGTAGGCAAAAATGCGCAGGATGCGCATGAAGCGATAAGGCCTACATATACTGAATATACGCCTGATTATGTAAAAGATTATCTTACAAAAGATCAACTCAGGCTTTATACAATAATCTGGGAACGTTTTGTCTCAAGCCAGATGAACAACGCGAAAAGCCGGACTGTCAGCGCCGATATCAAGGTAGTTTCGGGAAATGACGAAGGGCTTTTCCGCGTAAGCGGAACCAAACTGACAGAAAAAGGTTTTTATAAGGTTATTAAACTTTTATCTTCAAAGGAAGAAAACTTAAAAACCTACCCGTCATTAAAAACCGGAAATGTTGTTAAAATAGAAAAATTCAGAAGCGAACAGCATTTCACACAGGGTCCCCCTCGTTACACTGACGCTTCAATTGTGCGTACTCTTGAAGAAAAAGGCATTGGACGGCCTTCAACCTACGCGCCGATTATTTCGGTTCTGCTTGACCGTTATTATGTTACGCGCTCCAATAAACAGCTTGTTCCTACCGTTCTGGGTAAATTGATTAATGACGTGTTGGTTGAACATTTTTATGCGTATATTGACGCTGATTTTACCGCCTCTATGGAAACAAAACTGGATGAGGTAGAGGAGAACAAGATAAGCTGGCCTCAAATGATAAGCGAGTTTTGGAATCCTTTTAAAAATACGGTTGATGAAGTTACAAAAAAAATAGAGTCTTACAAAGGAACCCTTGATGAACAAACGGAGTTTATTTGCGAAAAATGCGGCAAGCCTTTGTTAAAGAAATTGGGACGTTTTGGATTTTTCCTTGCATGTTCCGGATTTCCGGAATGCAGAAGCACAAAATCAATACCTCTTGCCAAGTGCCCGAAATGTTCAGGCGACGTTGTCGCGAGAAAAACAAAGGGCAGGGGAAAAGAATTTTACGGATGTACAAATTATCCTGAATGTGATTTTTTAAGCCATTTCAAGCCGATAAATCAAAACTGTCCTAAATGCGGATTTTTTATGGTTGAAAAATACGACAAAAAAAACGGAACGCACAAGGCTTGCATTAATCCTGACTGTGATTATCTGCACATCGCGGATGATGAAGCGCCGGGTGAGGAGTAGAAAGTGAATGAAGTTTCTTCTGCAATTACTGAATATCTGACTTATCTCAGGGCTGTGCGCGGCTGTTCCGCGAGAACGGTTGAAGCTTACAGTAATGATCTGTTCCATTACGCGAATTATTGCGTCAATCACGATATTGTGCCTGAGAAAGCGTCTACATACGAAGTACAGAAATTTATCGCTGATTTAAGCGCGGAAAATATGGCAGGCACAAGCGTTAACAGGCATCTTTCATCAATTCGCGGTTTTTACCGCTGGATGGCTCGATTTAATAAAAGAGCGGATAACCCGTGTACTGTAATTAAAAATGTAAAAGTTCCGCAAAAACTGCCTTCTGTTTTATGGGAAAATGAAATGGCAAGCTTCGCGGCGCTGCCCGAAACAGCCGGCATCCTCTGGCCTGAAAGGGACAAGGCTTTGATACTGTCAATGTATTCCGCCGGGCTTCGAATTTCGGAAGTTGTATCGCTTTCTATGGAAAATATGTCAAGTTCGTTCGACGAAGCAAGAATAACAGGAAAGGGAGACAAGCAGCGTTATGTGTTTTTCTCACCGGAAGCAAAATCCGCTATCATGGAATATCTTCCACTTCGTTCGGCGAGGCTTATGAAGGCGGGAATAAACGGGAAAAAAGGATCTGTTTTTATTAACAGAAAAGGGAAACCTATTTCTGTTCCCGGAGTAAGGTGGATAATTTCCCGTTACGCGCAGCAATCTGGAATTGGAAAAAATATACACCCTCATTCATTGCGGCACAGTTTTGCCACCCATCTTGTAAATTCAGGCTGCGATGTAAGGATTGTGCAGGAAATGCTGGGCCATTCAAGTCTTTCAACAACACAGCGTTACACGCATGTAAAAATGGAAAACATGAAAAAAGTATATAATGCGTCTCATCCGCATGCCGGAAAAGGAGCTGTAAATGAAGGATAAGAACAAAATTCGTTCAACTACTGTAATCGCGGTGCGTAAAGACGGAAAAGTCGCAATGGCCGGAGACGGTCAGGTTACAATGGGTGAAACAGTCATGAAAAATAACGCCCGTAAGGTACGCAGGCTTATGGAAGGAAAAGTTCTTTGCGGTTTTGCAGGCGCTACCGCTGACGCGTTTACGCTCTTTGACCGCTTTGAAGAAAAACTGAAGGAATATTCAGGCGATCTCGCGAGATCTGCGGTAGAACTTGCGAAGGAATGGCGCATGGATCGCAATTTAAGGCGTCTTGAGGCGCTGCTGCTTGTGGCGGATATTTCAAAAACACTGCTTATCTCTGGCACAGGCGATGTAATTGAACCTGCTGAAAACGCGCTGGCGATCGGTTCAGGCGGCAATTACGCTTATTCGGCAGCACTGGCGTTCTTGGAAGGCAGTAATTTTTCAGCTGCGGAAATAGCGGAGAAGAGTCTCAGGATTGCGGGTAACATCTGCATATACACTAATATGCAGATAACACTTGAAGAATTATCGTAAACAGGGGATAAACTGATGAACGAGAACAAACAGATAAACGAAAAATTAAACAAGCTCACTCCTAAGGAAATTGTAGGGGAACTTGACAAATATATTGTCGGACAAAAAAAGGCAAAAAGAGCCGTAGCAGTCGCGCTTCGCAACCGTATCAGAAGACTTAAACTTGAACCTGAATTACGCGAAGATATCGCTCCCAAGAATATTCTTATGATAGGGCCTACAGGTGTCGGGAAAACTGAAATCGCGAGGCGGCTCGCGAAACTTACAGGTTCTCCGTTTTTAAAAGTGGAAGCTACAAAATATACGGAAGTAGGTTATGTCGGAAGGGATGTAGAATCAATGGTAAGGGATCTTATGGCGGCCGGATTTCAGATGGTAAAACAGGAAATGCAGGAATCCGTCACTCAGGAAGCTGAAAGAAGGGCCGAAGAAGCTTTACTGGATTTATTGCTTCCGAACAATAACAAAAAACAAAAGGAAAAAAAACAAAGGCCCGGTCCTGTTGTGCGTCCTATGGGTACTTTTTCCATAAGTCCTGAAAATTCAAACGGCAGTATCATCGGAACGACGCTTCAGGTGGGAATTCCCGTTTTTAATAAAAAAGAAGAAATTGAAGATCAAAACGATGAAAGAATGACAGAAGATTCGGAAACGGAAGGAAACGGGCCTAACGATGACAAATTTAAAGCCACAAGAGAAAAGTTACGCGATATGCTACATGAAGGAAAACTTGACGACAGGCCTGTTGAGCTTTATGTAGATCAAAATCCGCAGCTTCCGACAATAGAAATGATGGGCGCAAGCATGGAAGATCTTGAATCCAGCCTGTCGGGGATAGCGGGTTTCTTCGGAGGCGGGAAAAAGAAAAAAGTTGTGTCTGTCGCCAGAGCAAAGGAAATACTCAAAGCGGAAGAAGCGGAAAAGCTGGTTGATCGCGACAGGGTAAGCGACGAGGCCCGCCAGCGGGTAGAAGAAACGGGCATTATTTTTATTGATGAAATTGACAAGATAGCGGTGAAGGGCGACAGAGGCGGAGGCCACGATGTTTCCCGCGAAGGAGTTCAGCGCGACATTCTGCCGATTGTTGAAGGAGCCACCGTCAATACAAAATGGGGGCCTGTCAATACTGATCATATTTTATTTATAGCTGCCGGCGCTTTTAATATCAGCAAGCCTTCAGACCTTATTCCGGAATTGCAAGGAAGGTTTCCCCTGCGGGTGGAACTTGATTCGCTTGGCAAGGAAGATTTTTTACGTATTCTTACAGAGCCGAAAAACGCTCTTATAAAACAGTATACCGAATTACTCGCTACGGAAAACGTAAAACTGAACTTTACAAACGAAGCTATTGAACATCTGGCGGCGCTTGCCGCGGAGGTTAACTCAAAACTTGAAAATATAGGGGCGCGCCGTCTTCATACGATAATGGAAACACTGCTTGAGGAACTGTCATTTGAAGCGTCAGATATTGCTCCGGCGAATATTGACATTACCGTAGATTATGTAAATGAGAAACTGGCGGAAATCGTCAAAGACCAGGATCTCGGGCGGTATATTCTGTAAAGAGATATTCGGCTTTTGCCGATGTTAGAAAGGGAGGAAATTTTTTTATGAATACATTCGCCAAAACTGTAGATGTGCTTCACCGCGCGATGGACGCAAGCACTGTGCGCCGTCAGGTTATAGCAAATAACCTTGCCAACGCCAATGTTCCCAACTTTAAACGGACAAATGTTAATTTTGAAAGCGAACTGAAACGGGCATTGGAAAGCGAAAAAGAAAGGCCTGCGCTGGAATTAACTTTGACTGATCCAAAGCATATACCCAACTGGAAAGAAAGGGATTACCGTGATGTTCAGATCCGCCGTGTGCTTGATTATACCAGCACTTATAACAATAACGGAAACAACGTTGACCCGGAACAGGAATTTATGCTTGCGACTGAAAACCAGATGACGTATACGCTTTTTACTCAAGCTGCTGCGTTTGAATTCAGTCAGATAAATCAGGTGTTAAGAGGTTAGTAATTGGAAAGTAGGAGGCAGTAAGTGGGAATTTTCAGTTCAATCAATATAGCGGCCACAGGATTAAGCGCTAACAGGGTAAAGCTTGATGTTATCGCGGATAACATGGCTAATGTTAACACTACTCGCACTAATGAAGGCGGTCCTTTCAGGCGAAGCCGCGTTATTATGCGGCCAAGGGTAGACAGTCCATACTGGAGATCTCCTTTCCTTCCTGAAACAATGGATAACGGAATTGGACAAGGCGTACGAGTTTCGGAAATTCAAAAGGATTACGCTACAGAGCATACGTACAGGTGGGATCCTACGCATCCTGACGCAATTCAATCCGGACCAAGGCAGGGTTATGTTGAATTGCCGAATGTTGACGTTGTTACCGAAATGGTGGATATGATTTCGGCGTCACGGTCTTATGAGGCAAACGCTTCAATAATAGAAGGATCAAAGTCCATGTTCCAGCGCGCGCTGGATATAGGCTCAAAATAATATAACAGATTACGGGAGGGAATTATGAAAATATTTAACAATGAGGCGTTTATCAGCGCCGCGGCAGCGAAAAATTACGCTACAGAAATGCTTCGCACTAATTCAAAGCATATGCTGCCGCCTGACAGTCCGTATTTCGGGAACGGGAACAAGATAATCGCGCTGGAAAAAAAGATCGGCGCCGAACATGTAACGGGAGCGGGTACTTTTGAGCATGCCATGCTGCAGGCGCTGGATAAAGTATCAGGTGCGCAGCAGCATGTAAGCGAACTTGAAAAAGAAGCGATTATAAATCCTGATTCCGTTGATATTCACGATATAACCATAGCCCAGGCCGAAGCAAGTATGGCGCTTAACATTACGCGAAATGTTTTAAACAGGCTTGTTCAGGGCTGGAGAGACATAATAAACACCAGATAATAAATATTTCATGGGAGGGGACATGAACGAATTTTTTAAAAAATTATTTACAAAGCTCGCCGTTTTATGGGCAGGATGGTCGACACAGCAAAAGATCATTATTACTGTTATTGGCGTTGTTGTTATCGGAGGAGTAGTCGCGCTCTTTAAGGTATCGTCAACACCGATAATGGTATCCGTCATTGACGCGCCAATTACGGATGAAGCGGCCCGGGAAAGAATCGTAATGAGACTAGCCAAAGAAGGCGTGAAAATTTCTGTCAGCGCAAACGGTATTGTACAGGTTCCTGATGAAACTACAGCGCGGAAAATGAGAACTATCCTGATAAGCGAAGATCTTATTCCTTCAGGGGTTGATCCCTGGCAGATTTTTGACAGGGAACGCTGGACTATAACCGACTTTGAACGTAAAGTTAATTTCCGCAGAGCGCAGGAAAACATGATCACAGACCACCTTAAGGCAATAGAAGATGTGGACAACGCTGTGTTAAAAATAGTATGGCCCGAGAAGGAACTTTTCAGTTCAGAGCAGAATCCCGTTACCGCGAGCGTAACTATTATTCCAAAACCCGGAAGCGATATTACCGAAAACCGGAAGAAGATTGAAGGTATACAAAGACTTCTTCAATACGCCGTTGAAGGGTTGAAAGCGGAAAATATTGTCATAACGGATCACAACGGTCTTCAACTTAACGACTTTGAAGGCATGGTTGGAATTGACAGGCAGAACCTTATTGAGCGCGAGAATAAATTTATCCTGGCTCAGGAAGCTAAATACCGCGCTCTTGTTCTTAAAGCGCTTCAACATACGTTTTCTTCAGATCGCGTAAGGGATTTAAATATCAAGATTGAAATGGATATGTCAACAAAATCTTTTACCGAAAATGAAATTACTCCGATTATTTTAAAACCCAGGACACCGGGTCTTGCGTATGACGATTCGGAATACGTTAAATCAGTTACCCTTTCTGAAAGTACTTCACAGACAACATGGAAAGGAACGGGCTTTAACCCGGAAGGTCCGGCCGGGGTTGAAGGTCAGACACCTCCCGCTTTTAAAGATATGAGTAATCTTTACGGAGAGATGAACCAGAACACATCAGTACATAACGAAGAAGTTAACAAGCGCGTAACGCAGGGAGAAAAAAGCCCGCAAATTGACCGCATAACAGTTTCCGTAAATATAGACGGAACATGGAAATGGAAATATGACGAGAAACGCAATCCCGTTATTACACCTGATGGTTCGATAGAACGTGAATTTACGCCGGTTTCGGATGAAGATCTGCGAAATGCGGCAGCTTTAATACGAGACGCTGTCGGTTATAATTCGGCGAGACAGGATTCTGTTACTGTTACAAGAATTCCGTTTGATCGAAGAGATGAGTTTAAAGCGGAAGACGCCGCGTATTTCAGGAAAAAACAGATACAGACTACCGTTGTGGTATTCCTTTCAGGGTTGATTTTACTGCTATTTGGGTTTATATTGTTCAGGATGATCTCCCGCGAAATGGAACGCAGGAGACGGCTCGCGGAAGAAGAGAGAGCGCGCAGGGAACAAATGTTACGCGAGAGCGCCATGGCCGACGCGGAACAGGAGGGAATGGATGTTTCCATTTCCATGGAAGAGCGCCAAAGGATGGAGTTGATGGAATCGGCCATCAACATGGCAAAGGAACATCCGGAAGATGTAGCCCAGCTAATCAGAACCTGGTTATTGGAGGAATAAAGGATGGCAAAAACAGCAATAGCGCCCGGAGGAACTACCGCAGTCAGCTCCAAAAAGAAAGGCGCGAAAGAATTTACAGGCCGTCAAAAAGCGGCAATATTTCTCGTAACAATCGGTTCGGAAGTTTCCGTAGAGATTTTTAAATTTTTGCGTGAAGATGAAATTGAGACAATAACATTTGAAATAGCGCGTCTTGAAACAATTGACGCCGAGCAGAAGGATGCTATCCTGCAGGAATTCCAGGAACTGATGATGGCTAATCAGTTTATCTCCACAGGCGGTATTGATTACGCGAGGGAACTTCTTGAGAAATCACTTGGAAGCCAGAAAGCAATCGACATTATTAACAGGCTGACATCAAGCCTTCAGGTAAGGCCTTTTGACTTTATACGGCGTACAGACCCGGCGCACCTGTTAAACTTTATTCAGCAGGAACATCCGCAGACAATAGCCCTGATCCTCGCGTATCTTGAACCGAATAAGGCTTCTATTATTTTGCAAAGTCTTCCGCATGAGGTTCAAAGCGACGTAGCGCGGCGTATTGCAACAATGGACAGAACAAGCCCCGAAGTATTACGCGAAGTTGAACGCGTTCTTGAAAAGAAACTTTCTTCATTATCAAGTGAAGATTATACGGCAGCGGGCGGCGTTGAAAGCATAGTTGAAATACTGAACCTTGTTGACCGCGCTTCCGAGAAACAGATTATTGAAGCTCTTGAAGACGAAGACCCGGAACTCGCGGAAGAGATCAAGAAGAGAATGTTCGTATTCGAAGATATTGTTATGCTTGACGATCGCGCGATACAGAAAGTTATGCGCGAAGTGGATTCCCAGGAACTCGCGAAAGCGCTTAAGTCTGTAGACTCGCAGGTACAGGATAAAATATTCAAGAATATGAGTAAACGCGCTGCAAGCATGCTAAAAGAAGATATGGAGTATATGGGGCCAATCCGGCTCAAGGATGTTGAAGAAGCGCAGCAGAAAATAGTGTCTATTATTCGGCATCTTGAAGATACAGGTGAAATTGTTGTCGCCCGTGCCGGTGAAGACGAGTTGGTTGTATAAAAAACTGCAAACCTTGTGAGGGAACCGGCATGGCTGCCTCGCAAGGCAAATAAGGATTTTTATGTTAAAGGCTGTATTCAGACCTAATGAGCTTATAACGCTTGAAGACAAAGTTGTAATTGAATCTCCGTCTTCTTTTCCAGAAATGGCGCATTTGACTCCGGTAGAAGAGACAGTTGAAGATACATCTGATGTTGAAGTATACGAAGGTCCGACAGCTGAAGATCTTCGCCGGGAAGCCGAAGCTTTCAGGGTTCAATGGGAAGAAGAAAAAGAAAGAATGATCGCTGACTCGAAAGCGGAAGCTGAAAGTATTATTCAGAACGCGCGAGAAGCGGCCTTTCAGGAGGTTAAACGTCAGACAGATGAAGCCGCGGTAAATAAACAACAGGCTGAAATTGAAGCTGAAAAAATAATTACCGAGGCAAAAGACAAGGCGGTTGAAATTGAAAATGAAGTAAGGCAGTCTCTGGAAGGTGAACGAAAGAAAGCGCTTGATGAAGGCCGTGAAGAAGGCCGCCGGGAAGGGTACAACGAAGGAAAAGCGGAAGTAGAAAGACTGGTTCAGAGAACACAGGTGATGCTTGAACGGGCGCAGGATAAGCGCGGTGAAATTTTAAGTGAAACAGAAAAGGAAATAATTGCTCTTGTTCTTCTTATTGCGCGTAAAGTCATAAAAATAATTTCAGAAAATCAGCGTGACGTTATAATTTCAAATGTTGTACAGTCTCTGCGAAAAATAAAGGGGAGAGGCAGCGTAATAATCAGGGTTAATATGGTAGATTTACAGCTTGCGACCGAACATAAAGATGAATTTATAAAACTGGTTGAAGGCGCGTCTTCCGTTCAGATTGTGGAAGATTCAACTGTAGATTTAGGCGGTTGTATTATCGAAACTGATTTTGGTGAAATTGACGCTAGAATTTCAAGCCAGCTTGCGGAGTTGGAAAGCAAAATTCTGGAAGTGTCTCCGATAAAATCTACAATGGACGCGAACATACCGCAACCTGTTATAAATACGGCAAGTTTGAATGCTGAATTGGCGGCTTCTTCCGCATTAATGAACGCGGCCGCCGCTGCCGCGGAAGCCGCAAAAGCTGAAGCTGCCGCCGCGGAAATCGCCAGAAATGAAGCCGCAAAAGCGGAAGCTGAAAAAGATCCTGAAGTAGAGTCGGCAGCGAATGCCGCTCTGACTGCGTCTGCCGCTCTTGCGGCGCTTGCGACAATGGGCATGAAAGGCAAGAGAAAAGGAGACAAGGAACTTCTGACTTCTGCGTTCAGGAGAAAAACAGATCAGGAACCGGCCACATAATTTGGATTATGATTGGCAAACATGAAGAAGGAGGGGCTTCATGGAAACTTCAATTTTTAAAAAATATCTTGATTCTACAGAACGTACCGACACTATAAAATGTGTCGGAAGAGTCACAAAAGTACAAGGTTTATTAATAGAAAGCAGGGGTCCTCAGGCAATTATCGGCGAAATATGCAGAATTATTGCTCCGAAGGGTAGGGGACAGATAAAGGCGGAAGTTGTAGGGCTTAGGAACGAAATTGTTCAGCTAATGGCCTTTGAGGAAACTGACGGCATTGAAGTCGGCGATAGAATTGTAGCGCTTGGATCACGCCTTGAAGTTCCGGTATCAGAAAAACTTATGGGACGCGTTCTTGACGCTCTTGGAAACCCCATTGATGACAAGGGTGATATTTCTTCCGACTGTCTGTATCCCGCGCTTGCCAGTCCGCCTGATCCTTTAAAAAGAAGACGAGTTACTGAGCGCATTTCGACGGGAGTGAGAGCAATTGACGGACTTCTTGCAGTCGGTAAGGGACAAAGGCTTGGTATTTTCTCTGGTTCCGGAGTAGGAAAATCGACTCTTTTAGGAATGATTGCGCGTAACACAACGGCGGATGTCAATGTTGTGGCATTAATCGGCGAGCGCGGACGTGAAGTAAACGACTTTATAGAAAACGATCTTGGGCCTGAAGGCCTTGCCAGAAGCGTGCTTGTTGTTACGCCTTCCAATTCTTCGCCGCTTGCGAGGCTTCGAGGAGCTTATGTAGCGACTGCCATAGCGGAGTATTTCCGCGATCAAGGAAAGGATGTAATGCTCTTGTTTGATTCTGTTACGCGGTTTGCACGCGCTATGAGGGAAATAGGTCTTGCGTCAGGTGAGCCGCCAGCTCAGAGAGGATTCCCTCCAAGCATGTTTGATTCAATGCCTAAACTCCTTGAAAGGTCAGGAACTTCCGACAAGGGCAGTATAACGGGTTTTTACACAGTGCTTGTAGACGGAGATGATATGGACGAACCTGTCGCGGATACTGTACGCGGTATTCTGGACGGACATATTGTTCTATCACGTGATCTTGCTCAAAGTTACCATTATCCCGCTATTGATGTTCTGCAGAGTATTTCACGCCTTGCGCCCAGCGTATCCGGACCGGCTTCCAAAATGGCGGCCGGAGAGATACGAAGAACAATGGCTGTCTACGCGAGAGCCGAAGATCTAATCAATGTCGGAGCTTATCATCAGGGATCAAATCCTGAAATTGATTACGCGATAACAAAACACAGTCAAATTGAAAATTTCCTTATTCAGGATATTGACGAGCCTTCGGCATTGGAAGAAACCCTCCGATTTATGTCGGAAATAACAGGCGTTGATATTCCCGAAGAAGAAATGGCGGATAATAATGAAAAACTTCTGGCAGCGGCAGGTGGTGTATTAAAAAAGATAAAACCGCAAAAGATAACGGCTGCAGCGCAGCTTCCTGCCGCGGATTCTGTAATGGCGCTTAACAGTGTCGCGTCTCTGTTCTCGTCATTACCGGCTGCAAGCGCGTTATGAAAAGGTTTCGGTTCGGTCCTGAAAAAATAATGCAGCTTCGGAAATTCAAGGAAGAAGAATGCAAACTAGCCCTGGGACAGGCTGTCAGTATCCTTAACAAGATAGAAAACGAGATAAAAGAAACTGCCGTAAAGCGGCATAACGCAGCCTTGCGGAGGTTTATCGATATAGGGGAGACTAGCGCATGGGAAAATTATATAATGAGACTTGATCAGGAAGCCAGGCAGCTTACCGAGAAAGCAGCGCAGGCGGAAATTGTAGTAGAAGAAAAACGCGCGTTATACCTTGAAGCTCGAAAAGATTTAAAGATAATGGAAAAATTAAAAGAAAAAAAACAAAAGGAATACCGCAAAGAAACGCTTAGTTATGAAATGAATGAAATTGATGACTTAACTTCTGCAAGGTTTATGGGAAGTTGGCAGTGAGGAGCGAACAATTGAAAAATAAAATATTATATTTTACCGGAATCGTGTTTTTTCTTGCTTTACTGGTTCTTGTAAGCGTTGCGTCTTTCGCGGATGATTACGCGGGGTTAGGCAAAGAAACTGACATAGTTCCTTTAACAGGCAAGGCGTTAACAGGAACACTCCCGAACGGACTGCGTTATTACATTCTTGAAAATTCACGTCCTGAAAACCGCGCTATTCTTGCGCTGGCTGTAAACGCCGGTTCCGTACTTGAAAAAGAAGAAGAAAGAGGTTTGGCTCACTTTGTCGAACATCTTGCTTTTAACGATACGGAACGTTTCCCGAAACTTGAGCTTATTGAATACCTTCGCTCGCTTGGAATGCGTTTTGGAGCGGACGCTAACGCGTATACTTCTTATGATGAAACTGTTTATCACTTTGACGTACCTGTGGAAATATCGAATGGAATCAAGCGGATACCCGAAAGAGCACTCGCGATCCTTGACGACTGGACGCATGCTGTAAGTTTTTTGCAGGAAGATGTAGAGAGTGAAAGCCGCGTTATTCTCGAAGAAATGCGTACAAGGCTTGGCGCTATGGACAGAGCGAGAAAGATAATGCTCCCGATCCTTTTTACAGGTTCCGCTTACGCAAACAGGGAAACAATCGGGCTTCAATCTGTTATTGAGAACGCGACTTCGCGCCAGCTTAAAACTTTTTATGATCGCTGGTACACAAGCGACAATATGGCTCTTGTCTTTATAGGCGATTTTGACGGAAAAACTCTTGAGAACGAACTTACAAATCATTTTAACATGAAAGCGCCTTTAGAACCTGTAAATCGCCCTCGTTATGAACTTCCGCCGCCTGTAAACGGTAATTTTCATACTGAAATATTTACCGATTCTGAACTTACGTCTACCAGCTTTATGATATATTACAAACTGAATGCGGGCGCTCAAAAGGGAACTTTGGCGTATTACCGTGAATCTGTTATTAATTATTTATTGGCAACCATGCTAAATCTCCGTTTTGATGAAGCGTCTTCCGATCCTGAAGCGGCCGCTATTGATTACTGGGGATATACCTGGCGCTGGTCAGGGAGTTCAAGATTTTTTTATATGGGAACACAGCCCAAAAACGGCAAAGTTGAAGAAGCGTTAAAAGAATTGCTGCTTGAAAAAGAATCAATGAAGCGGTTTGCCTTTACACAAAACGAACTTGATCGCGCAAAGCTGGATCTTGTCTCATATATGGAAAATTTGTTGTCTGAAAAAGACAAACGTGATTCACGTTCATTCTTAAACGGATTTATTTCCCATTTTTTAACAGGCGATGATATGGCTGACATAGAATGGGAAGTAAACGTTGTAAACAAGCTGCTTCCCGGAATTAGCGTTAATGAAATTGCCGCCGCAATAAATGAATATTTTGCGGTTGACGATATCGTTGTATTCCTGCTTGCTCCTCAGGCGGAAGAAAGAAATCTTCCGTCAGCGCAGCGGATAAAAGATATCTTTCGTGAAGTTGAAAACGCCGAGCTTTCCGCAAGGCAGGAGGTTTTTATTTCAGGTGAATTGCTGGATAATACTCCTTCCGTCGGGAGGATTGTATCACAGGAGATAGACACAGAAACAGGAGCGCAAAAAATTGTTTTATCCAACGGAGTAAATGTAATACTTAAGGAGACTGTAAACAGAAATAACGAAATTATTTTTTACGCTATGGCAAAAGGCGGAACAGTGAATGCGGAACAGGATAAGATTTTTTCGGTCAGCTTGGCTTCTGAAATGATTAACGTATCCGGGCTTGGACCATATTCGCGCACCGAGTTAATAAAAAAATTGACCGGGAAACAGGTATCGTTTTCATTCTGGATTTCAAACTATTACCGAGGCTTTCAGGGTTCGTCCGCAACACAGGATTTAAAAACATTTTTTGAAATGCTTTATCTTTTTTTTACAATGCCTTCGGCAGACGAAAGAGCGATTACCGCAATGCTTGATCAGTACAGGACTAGTCTCGCGCATATCGAAGATGATCCGCAAGGAGTTTTTTCACGTGAGTTGGGCAGAATAGTCAGCGGCAATCATCCTCTTTTTACCCCTCTTGAACTTGACGATATAAACAAAATTTCGATAGAGCAGGCTTTTAATTTTATTGGAAACTGTATAAACCCCGCAGATTACACTTTTGTTTTTACGGGAAACATCAATACGGAAACAATGCTGGAATATCTTGCAATTTACCTTGCCTCAATACCAAACGCTGCATCGATGGACGCATGGGTTGATCCAGGAATAAAACGCCCGAAAGAGAGTGAACATATAATCTATAAGGGCAAGGACGAAAGAAGCCTTGTATACCTTGCGTGGTTCACGGACGGTCCTACCGGTTTTGACGAGAAAAAAAATCAGGTAGCCGCCGCTTTGTCGGAATATCTTGACATTTTGTTTACAGATGAAATACGCGAAAAACTTGGCGGAGTATATTCGATTTATTCGGGAGTATCCGTTTCAGTAATCCCTCGGGGTGAATATTCGCTAAGCGTTTATTTTCAATGCAACCCCGAAAGAGCCGCCGAATTGATTACCGCCGTACAGGATTGCCTTGCTGACGTTATTAAAAATGACGTTAATACGGATATGTTCAACAAAGCCAAAGAAGCTCTTTTAAAGGAGCATGAAAGTTCAATTCAACGGAATCTATACATAGCTCAAAGTTACGCCAATTCGTCTGTTCTTTATAGTACGCCTCTTTCTAGGCTTAACAGGCGGCCCGGTGTAATAAGGGACGTTACTCCCGGAGATTTACAAGCTCTATGCAGTGAAATCCTTATTAGCGGTCCTGTGCAGGTGATACTTTACCCTGAAAGTTGGGAGCATTGAGGGTTTTATAACATCTTTAGGAATGCCAATGCGGATCGGTACTAACAATGAAATTGTAATTATTTCATTACATAGTGGTTTTTTAGAAAATTAATGTTCTCCTTGAAAACAAGATTATGGGCTATTTCAATATCCTTGAGCCGTTCCCTGTATTTTGATTCTAAAATAGTTTCCAAAGTCCTCACTACCGTATATCCTTGCAAGACAGGATCTTGAAATATCACTGCGGTCAATAAATCGCTTTTCAGGCAGCTTAACGCAGAATCATCAATATCATGCTGCAATGTAATAATACGGTGAAAATCTAAGCGCTTGAGAACTTGATGGTAGACATCGTTATAAGCAGGCATAAAGTAAACCGCGTCTGTTTTGGTTCGATATTTTTTTAGAATTTGCATAATCTGACGTTCCGCAGATGTTTTGGTATCCACTTGTTCCACCGCGCAGGAAACGCCGGAAAAATGCTCCTTCATAACCGAAAGAAAACCTTCAAGCCGCTCTGAGTTTATATCCGGTATTGCCGGAAATCGGTAATTCTTTCTGATAAAACCAACAGCCAGCGCTCTGCCGGCCTGCTTCAGTTCCAGAGCTTTACCTATAAAATTAGCCGCCAGACGGCCTCCTGAACGGTAATCCGTTCCGATATAGCAGAGCCTTCCTGTATCGGCAGCATCAACATTGTATAGCAAATAAGGTATATTTTTCTTTTCCACCATGCTAATAATACTGTTCATGTCGAAAATATCCTGGCAGACAAAGGCCGCCGCATCAAGACCGTTTCTTATTTCTCTGGAAAGAAGTGAGCAGTATTTTTTACTGTCAAAATCCGGTACTCTATGATAATGAACTTCATAATTAAAAAATTTTATTTGCTCTGCCGCCTGAAGGACTCCTTTTTTTATATCGTCCCAGAAGTATTCAGGAAAAGTTGACGAAAACACAGCTATGTTCCGAATAGTATTTCGCACCAGAACCTGTGAAGCACGATGCGGTTCATACTTGTTTTCTTTCGCGTAATCAAGAATACGCTTTCTCAACTCCTTTGATACATAGCCTGAATTGTTAAAAACTCTGCTTACGGTCATAAAAGAGATGCCAAGATCCCGGGCAATTGTTTTCTGTGTGATTCGCATGATTCTACGCTATTATCCTATAAAATCGGTAATTAGGCAATTTGCTTCGGCAATTTCATAAAAGAAGCATTAACGGCAATATCTGCCTAAATTTCATGTTTTTAAAATTTTTTCAAAAAACTCTTGACAATGGACAAAATATATGTTATACATATAACATACAATAATTAATTTTCGGAAGTTTTATTTAAGAAACTCTGAAATGACCAAAAATGTTAGGTATAAAATTTTTGATCATCATACAGTTTATGTATAAATTTGAGAAAAAAGAGGAAAACAATGGAAATAGAACTTAAAAAGGTCGGTATTGAACATCTGGAAATACTTGTTGATTTAAGAATAGAATTTATAAAAGATATACATCCGGAAATTGATCGCCAATTATTGGTTAAAATACAAAAAGCCACTTTAAATTATTTTAACGATTTATTAAATAATAATTCTTATATAGGTTTTATAGGAATAAATAATAATGGTGAAGTTATATGTACTGCAGGTTTATTAATATATTATCTTCCTCCTTTAAATAATGAAAATTACAGAAAAATTGGTCATGTACTTAATTTCTATACAAAGCCTGCATATAGAAAAAAAGGAATTGGACTGCAATTAATGAACTATTTAAAAGATACAGCCTTAAATGAAAAAATAAATAGATTAGTTTTAAATTCAACAAAAATGGGGGTTTCAATGTATAAAAAAGCCGGCTTTATTGAACCGGAAGATAAAGCAATGTTAATAGATTTATATGAAAATAAAAATGAAGAGGGAGATAAATATTGAAAATAAATGATCCAAACAAGAAAGGTACAATTTATTACGGTACTGAGTATAAATATATTAATGAATTAGACCAATTTGGTCTGGAATCTCCACGGCATCGGGATGAACAATTTATATCAATTTCTATTTCCGGATATGAAGGTAAGATAAAATGCGAGCATCCGGAATTAAAAGAATTTGCAAGAGTTTATTCAGAAGAATTAAAAATCGCAAAATTTATTGATGGATATTTAAGTTATAAAAACGGTTATGCCAATTCTTTGACCTGCATTGAAGGATTTGGACCTTCTCCTAATTTATTTTTTAATAGTATGTTTGGTTTAATTGAAAATTCACATTCGAAGGATTTAGTTACAGTTGTATTATCTGATAAAGCCGGAGAATATTCAGCCTTTCCGGATAAGGAAAGAGAATTTGAACATTTTTCATTGGCTTTACATGGATTTATTAAAAAAATTGAACCTTATTCAATTATAGGATGGATTGTAGCCGATGAAAATGTAAATGAATTAATAAATAAAATGTCTACAGGAGAAATGAAAAAGAGAGAAGTCTGGTCTGTAAAAATATTTGAAAAACTTAACTTTGATATTGAGCATCGGGCGCGATATGGGTACTTTCCATCTGATGTAAATATGTATTTGGAAAATGTTAATGGCGATAATTTTTATTGCATTTCATGCAAAGAACACTTAAAAAATATTCTACAGGAAGTAATTCCAAATGATATTAATTGGGACGTACATGGAAATATTTTACGGAACAATATTAAGAAATGGTGGGATGGAAACAGAGAAAAAACTGTTTGGGATTCCAATAAATACAGGTACAAATGGCGATGAAAGGAGACCCACGTGATTAAAAATTTTAATTTTAACGGTGAAAATGTACTTGCGTACAATGATTTTGGGAACAACAACGGCTTTCCGATTTTGGTACAACACGGCACAATTGCAAGTATTAAATATACAAGTTTTTTTAACAATTTAGGCAAAATTGCCGGAATAATCTGTATCGCAAGACCCGGATATGGGGAATCTTCTCCTTATGTATTAAAAAATCTTTTGGAATATGGGGAAATAATTGTAAAACTGGTAAAAGAATTGGGTATTAATAAATTTGATATTTTGGCTTTGTCAGCAGGCGCACTTTACAGGTATGCAATAGCTAAAGCGTGTTCAGATAAAACAAGGAATATTTATGTGTATAGCGGAACACCAGCGTTATATGACAGTGAAGTATAAAAAAACTGGTCTTTTCCTATTACAAAGGAAATGAGTGTTGAAGATTCTCAAAAAATTGCGTTTGAAGTGTTTTTTTCACATTTTTCAGAGCAGGAAAAACAACATGATAATATAAAGGATTCAATAGCCATTTTTCTGGAGATGGATATGAATCATTTTTACAAAATACAGTAATGAAGATATTACGAAAGTAAAGGCAGCGCGGTTTATTGATAAACTATATTGAGCCTTATAAAAAGAGGATAAAATGAAACAAAGAAAAATAATATTGTATATTGTTTCGAGTTTGGATGGTTTTATTGCAACAATTGTAAATTATAAAAAAATATAAAAGGAGAAAACAGGATTATGCACAAAGATTTAGTTGCGGCATTTAAAAAATTGATAGAAATTATTAAAACCGATGAACGTTGCAAGGGCGGATGGCATTACGGTTCTGTCGGCAGGGGACAGACAGATATTTATTCGGATTATGATCCTGTCTTTCTTGTCGCGGATAAGGATTTTGAACAATTTACGGCGGATGTGCCTAAAATGCTTAAGCAGATTTCAGATGAGCTTCTGATATGCTGGTCTGAAAATTATAACAGTAATATTTTTAAGAATTACTGCAGTGTAATACGTGTAGGCGAAAATTTACATCAGCATGATTTTTTCATATTAAATTATGATTATCCCGATGAATGGTGGTGCAGACAGCATTGCAAAAGCTGTACGAGAGAGAATATCTTTTTTGACAGAAATGGCGAGACAGCGGCGTTTCTTGATAAAGGTTATACTACTGATAATTATATACCTGATACAGTCAGAACAATGGATACTTACTGGTTTCACACGATGATGCTGGTTAAATATTTCAAGCGTAAAGATATTTTCAAGTTGCTTAAAAATATTTACGATTTTTTGTTTCACGCACACATAGATCTTCTGTTAAGCCATTATGATACATTGGATTGGGGCGCATGGGAAACAAAAGTAAAATATTGCGTTCCGCAAGAAAAACAGGAACATTTAAATATGTATTTTGCTCCTGCGGAAATTTCTTCATTGCAAACGGCTATGGAAAAAAGCATTAATTTGTTTAAAAATGACGCTGAGGAAATATGTAAAAAGAAGGGTATTAATTATCCTGTAACTATTTCAAAACAAGTAATATCTTATTTTAATAAAAATGTTGTTTTTTGTAAATAACATAATAAGTATGTTATACGTCTTAATTTCATATAATAATATTGAGAGGCATTAATGATTTACTTGCATCAAAAAAAGGCAATAGAATACATAACTGACAAATTTAAAGCCGATCCGGAAGTTTATGCATTGATTATTTCCGGTTCAATTGCGCATGGTATTAATGATAAATATTCTGATATTGATATTAATATTATAGTGTCAAAAGATTTAAATGATAAATATTTTATATAGGAGAATGAATATGAAAAAAGAATTTTTTGAATTACCGGAGGCTAAGAAAAATATTGATTTTCATGGATTTTCATGGATTGATTTTGTAACAACAATTCCTTCGCCATTATTTGTAGTATCAACATATAAATTAAATGGAATACCTAATGCGTGTTTACAGTTGTGGATAACATTTACCGGAGTTAATGAAAATAATTTTGTGGCTGTAATGGCATCTGTAAATAAAAATAGACATATGTATAAATCAATATAGGAAAGAATTCGTATGAAAAGTGAAAAAAAGATTTGGTTGATTGAACAATTTGCTCATAAAATATGGACAGTTTCTCTGAGTTTGGCGCAGGAAGCGGCACGGACTGGGCAGCATGGGAAAGGTTATGCAGTAGTCGCCCAGGAAACCAGTATGATTGCTGATAAATTATTCGAATATACTGCTGAATTAAAATTTAAAGGTGCCAATGATGCTATGCTCAAAGATGTTTTAGATTTTGTAGTTAAATTAAAATATTTATCGGTAAACGCCACTATAGAAATTCAGCGTGTGGCGGATATCAGTATGGATTTTAACATACCGAAAAGTATGGCGATTTTAACCGAAGAACTTCGTAAAATCGCTTCTGGACTTAATGAATTAATCGGTAAAAACGTATGGCAAACATCTTTTACCATGCCGGAATTATTGTCCCCTTCCGGGTCGGAAGTAAGAGATTGTTTTTTCATTTATTCAATAAGCAGTTATCCGCTTATTGAAAATATGAAAAATGTCATAGAGGTTTGCTATCTCCGTACGGCTGATATTGATGAAAACATATTGTTTCTAAGAGGGCATAAAATTCCCATTATCAATTGTTTCCGTCATTTTAGTTTGCCTTGCAAAAGTTTTAATGTTGATAGGCAAACTGTCGTAATGATCAGCCC
>Ga0268262_10001964_pt1 | contig 24383 bp, 24 predicted proteins | sample TergutNc150P3_FD_190354 | JGI IMG/M metagenome (GOLD analysis project Ga0268262, IMG submission 190354) | Nasutitermes corniger P3 segment gut microbial community from laboratory colony in Florida, USA - Nc150 P3 (SPAdes) (version 2) | ecosystem: Host-associated > Arthropoda: Insects >...
TTGCAGAATGGTTATTTTCTGCTCCATTGTGGTTCTATTATATTCATCGCAATAAGGGTCTAAACATTCCCTTAATTTGCTCAAAAGCGCGTTTAAATCTAAAATCTCACTCATATTGTTATATAACATACAATATACAAAAATGAGGCATTTTTGAAAATTTTTTGTGAGTTTGTGATTAATATCACTATTATTTGGTCATTTGGAAATAGAAATTAATCCAATGCCCAACCGGCATTAATCAAATCTTCTATGCTTTTAAATGTCTCGGTTCCACCAGACTTTAAATCTATAATCCATTTATGAGCTATAGCATTGCCTAGTTTCAGAAAGCCGTACTCGCAACGTACGTTACCTTCTTCTGTCCATGTATTGCCATTTTCATCAAAGACCGCTTTTTTCAACACGCCGCTTTCGTTCGGGAGCAAGCCCCAAACAAGCATACTATCGGGGTCGTTCAAGATGTCTCTGGTTTGCTCTTGACGTTCAGTGCTCCATTTGTGTGTGCGTTCCATTGTTTCCTCCTATTGTTTATTTTCCGCCAACAAAAATTTCTTAGGTACAAATTCAAGTGCGCCTGCCCAAGTTTTTAATGCAATAAGGCAAAGTTCTGGGGTTCTCAGTTTCTCCGGCACATCTTGAAGTGTATGACCATGAATTTGCACTAAAGACTTGCAAAATTTGGGAGTTTTAATTTCATCTGGTATATATTTAGCTGAATATGGGTGAATCTTTACAGCTTCAAGGCAAAATTTTGGCGTTTTGAATTTTCTAGGCACATTTTTAAAGTGAACCCAATCGTGTTGAACCAAGGTATGGTACAATTTTGCTGTTCTGAATTTTTTAGGTATTTCGTCAACAGCACAAAAGCGTCCATGTGCTGCTGCCGCAAGACATACTTTTAATGTTTTTAGTTTCTCCGGTATAAACCAAAAAGCGTGGTCAGAATTTTTTACAGCTTCAAGCCATAGTTTTGGAGTTACGAGTTCTTTGGGCATACCTATGATTAACTCACCATTTTTCTTTACCGCTTCAAGCCAGAAATCAGTGGTTTTGAAGCTATTTGGTACATTGTGAAGTGCACCGCGGCCATGCTTGCTCTGTACAGCCGCAAGGCATATTTCTCTGGTTTTGAATTCCTCTGGTACATATTCAAGTGCGTTGCCCGCTTTCTTCACCGCTTCAAGGCAAAGTTTAGGTGTTCTATGTTCTACAGGCACATACTGAAATGCGTGGTCTCTGTCGCTTGCCGCTACCGCTGTTCGGCACATCTTCATAGTTTTGAGTTCCTCTGGTACATACTCAAGTGCGTAACCACCACCTTTTTTTACAGCTTCAAGGCAAAGTTTAGGGGTTTTGAATTTCTCTGGTACATATTTAAGTGACCAATAACTGTTTTTTACGGCAGCAAGGCAAAGTTCTGGGGTTTTGAGTTTCAATGGTATAGATTTAAAAGCATCGCTGCTTTTTTTCGCTGCGAGCCACATTCCCTTTGTTTGGAATTTTTTGGGAACATGCTCAAACATATCACTGTACTTTTTCACTGCCATAAGGCAGAGTTTTTGAGTTTTAAATTTTTCTGGCACAAATTCAAGAGCGGCACCATAAGTTTTTACCGCCTCATTGCAAAGTTTTTGGGTTTTGAATTTCTCTGGAACATATTTAAGTGCCACAATTCCGTGAAGTGCCCAGTTATTTTTCTTTACCGCAGCAAGGCAAAGTTCTGGGGTTTTCAGTTCTTCTGGAACATAGGCTAGAGCGCGGCCATTTGTTTTTATCGCTGTTTGGCAAAGTTGTTTTGCTAATGATTTTGTCATAGATTCTCCTGTAAAAATGCAAGTACAAGCCCGTTAACCTTTACCGCTTCAAGGCAAAATTCTTTGGTTTTGAATTTTGCAGGTACATCTTTAAACTTATGGCAGTTGTTCTTTATAGCCGCAATCATATCTGCTTTGGTTTTGAACTTTATGGGTTTATTGTCTGGTTTAGCTACATCCTTTTTTTCCTCTGGCTTTCTTTCTGCAATGAGTTTGAGTTTGGGAGTTATGAGTTCATCGGGCACTTCTCTAAGAGCATGGCTATCTTGTTTAACCGCTTCAAGGCAGATTTTTGGAGTTTTTAGTTCCTCTGGTACATTTCCAAGTGCATTTCCACATCGCTTCACCGCGGCAAGGCAAAGTTCTGGGGTTTTGTGTTTAGAAGGTACACAATTAAGTTCATAACCCCATTGCTTTACCACGTCAAGGCATAATTCATAAGTTTTGAATTTTGTGGGTACGAATTTAAAGGCATCATAATTGTTTTTTATAGCCGCAAGGCATATTTCTTGCGTTTTTTGTTTCGTAGGTACATATCTAAATGCTCGGTTGCAACTTTTCACAGCGGCTAGGTAGAATTCCTTTGTTTTGAATTTTTTTGGAACACATTGAATTAACAAGCCATCGTCTTTTATAGCCGTGAGCCAAAGTTCCTTGGTTCTCAGTTTTTCTGGTACCCATCCAATTGCTGCACCATAAGTTTTTACTGCCATAAGGCATAATTCAATGGTTCTCAGTTTCTCCGGCACAAAATCAATTGCTCTGCCATAATTTTTTACTGCTTCAAAGCAAAGTTGCTCCGCGAATGTTTTTGCCATAAAAATCTCCTATTTACTATATAACATAAAATATTCAAAATTTAGGAATTTGGGCAAAAAAATTTTATTTTTTTTAATTTTTCGTGGCATTTTTAACCTCTCTTCGAATATATGCCGGCACATATTTAAGTACATAGCCATTTTGTTTAACCGCTTCAATGCAAAGTTTGGCGGTTTTGAGTGTTTTAGGGACATATTTGAGCATATAACCGTCTTGCTTAACTGCTTCAAGGCACATTTCTGCGGTTTTTAGGTTTTCTGGCACATATTGAAAGGCCCAGCCACACCGCAGCTTCACCGCTTCATTGCAGAATTTAGCCGTTTTTAGGGATTCTGGCACGTAGTTAAGCACATAGCTATTTTGCTTAATCGCTTCAAGATATATTTTGGCGGTTTTGAGATTTTCCGGTACATATTCTAGCATTTTGCCCTCATTGCCCTGCATCGCTTTAAAACAGATTTTGGGAGTTTTTAGGGATTCTGGCACATATTTAAAGGCGGTGCAATTACTTTTAACCGCTTCAAGGCAGAGTTCTTCTGTTTTCAAATTCTCTGGAACATATTCAAGCCAGCAACCGTTCTTTTTAACCGTTTCAAAATACATTTCCGCAGTTTTTAGATTTTCTGGGACGTGTTTAAGCACATCAAGGCCATTTTTAACCGCTTCAAGGCAAAGTTCAGCGGTTTTTAGATTTTCTGGAACATATTCAAGCACCGTGCCATTGCGTTTAACAGCTTCAAGGCAGAGTTCAGCGGTCTTGAGATTTTCTGGCACATATTTAAGAGCATCGCTATCTTGCTTAACTGCTTCAAGGCAGAGTTCGGCGGTTTTTAGATTTTCTGGGACATATCTAAGTATCCAGCCTTCGTGCTTAACCGCTTCAATGTAGAGTTCAGCGGTTTTTAAATTTTCTGGCAATTCAAGCCAATCAACCCAACGGTATTTGTTGGAAATGGGTTTAGGCTCGGCAAGATTAGGCAATGAGTTTATAAAATTCTTTATTGATTCTTGGGCGTGAGCAATAAATCTAGTTCCATCACAAGTGAAAGTTTCTATGGCTTTAATTAACCCCTTTGTTCCTGCCTTCACAAGATGTGGTATATGCGCTCTGTCTTTATATCTCATTGCAATTTTCAAAACATAATTCATATTTGCATCTATTAATTTTTTTCGTGCAGCACGGTCTTTTTTATTTTCCAATAAATGAAGTTCCTCTTCCATTGTTAGAGCTGGGATATCTTTATCTTTTTCTTCCATTTTGCTCTCCTTTGCTCTTTTACCCTTTCATAGAAAAATCAACATATTCAAGCGCACGTCCCCAAGTTTTCACTGCCATAAGGCAGAGTTCTGGAGTTCTCAATTTTTTTGGTACATATTTAATTGCATAACCGTGAATTTGCACCAAAGCCTTGCAAAATTTTGGTGTTTTAAATTTATCGGGTATATATTCAGCTGCATTTGGATGATTCTTTACCGCCATAAGGCAAAGTTTTGGTGTTTTGAATTTTTTAGGTACATTTCTAAGTTCAAGCCCTTTGTTTTGTATCCATGCAAGATAAAGTTTTGCAGTTCTGAATTTTTCAGGTATTGAGTGATGAGTAACATAATCGCCAAGACGAACATAGCTTTTGCATGTTACCGCAGCAAGGCACATTTTTAATGTTTTTAGTTTTTCTGGGACATAAGAAAGAGCGCCTCCAGCATTTTTTACCGCTTCCAAACATATTTTGGGAGTTATGAGTTCTTTTGGCATATAGAGTAGCACGTTGCCGTTTTTCTTTACCGCGTTAAGCCAAAAATTAGTGGTTTTGAATTTCTCTGGTACATATTCAAGTGATAAACTATCTCTCTTTACCGCTTCAAGGCAAAGTTTCAAAGTTCTATGTTTTACAGGTACATATTCAAGACTAACATTTATCATATCTTTGCAATTTTTTATCGCTAGTAAACATAATTCAAAAGTTTTGAGTTCTTCGGGTACATACATAAGCGCAAAGCCTCTTTCCTTCACCGCTGCAAGGCAAAGTTCTGGGGTTTTGTATTTCTCAGGTACAGATTCAAGCATACTGCCCCATTTTTTTACCGCAGCGAGGCACATCTCCGGTGTTTTTTGTTTCAATGGCACAGATTTAAAAAAATAAAAATTGCTTGCCGCTATAAGAAAAAGTTCTGGAGTTTTGAATTTTTTTGGTACATATTTATACATCTCTCCCCAACTCTTCACTGCCATAAGGCAGAGTTTTTGTGTTTTAAATTTTTCTGGCACAAATTCAAGAGCAGCACCATAAGTTTTTACCGCTTCATTGCAAAGTGCCGCAGTTTTGAATTTCTCCGGCACATAAGCGAGCGCATGGCCATTTGTTTTTATCGCTGTTATACACAGTTGTTTTGCGAATGATTCTGTCATAAAGGTCTCCTTTTTTTACATCTTGTCCAAGGCTTCGTTTGGACCAAACAAAAACAATGCGTCTCCATCGCCAAATTCATATTGAGCTTTGGGAACTGCGTTTAGCTTTCCGGTTTTTGCATCTTTAATGGCAATAACCTGAACTCCGTATTTGTTTATCAAATTGGCATCCATCAATGTTTTGCCCACCAAGCTTTTTGGGCATTTCCATTCCACAACGGAATGACCATCCATAAGCGGCATAAAATCCAAAATATTTGGGCGACCAATTTTATCCAGCTTGTTTGCAAGTTCAGCAGCCATATCACGTTCTGGTTGGAATATATGTTCTGGTTGCAAACCCATTTTTTCAAGTATTGCACAATGAGCAGTATCATTTGCTTTTGCCATTATTTTTGCCACACCCATTTCCTTTAAGTTTAGAATGGTGATAAGCGAACTTTCAAGAGAACCTATGCACACTATCACAAAATCTGCCTTGGCAAGCGGAAATTTTTGCAGCATATTTTTTCTCAGAGAATCTGCAACTGCCGCCTGCGAAGCAAAAGGCGTTATATCTTGGACAATTTCCGCTTCCTTATCTATGGCAAGCACCGAATGCCCAAGCTCCGACAAACGCTTCACCAAAAGAATGCCTGTATTTCCAAGCCCTATCACTACGAATTGTTTAGACATATCAACCCACCATCACGTTTTCCTCTGAATAATATGCATCTGAGTGAAGTTGCAAAACCACAGCTTGAACCAAAACCAAAGGACCAAGCCTGCCTACAAACATAACTATAGATAGCAAAATTTTTCCAGATGTTGTTAAATATTCCGTTATTCCCATGCTCAAACCACAAGTTGAAAACGCACTTACGGTTTCAAACAATAATTCCAAAAAACGGTCTTGACCTGCCTGTACAGACAAATTTGCGGTTTCAAAACCCAAAAGCAAAATGCAGGCAATGGTTATGAATATAACAGAGAGAACAAAAATCCGCACAGCGCGAGATACGGTTTCTTCTGGTATTGTGCGGTTAAAAACTTGTGTTTTTTTGCGACCCAAAAACCTGTTTATGCCAAGCAACACTATTATCGCAGCCGTTGTTGTTTTTATGCCTCCGCCACAGCTTCCGGGGCTTGCGCCTATGAACATGAGCAAAATCATAGTGAAAAGCAGAGGAGCGCCGAGAAGAGCAAAATTTACCGTGCTATAACCAGCAGAGCGAGCGGTCACGGATTGAAAAAGGCTTATCAAAACTTTATCAAAAAAAGAGTAGCCTCTCAAAACACCATCCCATTCCATTCTTAGCATCAAAAGCATTCCAAAGATTATCAACATAACTGTCATAAGCAAAACAAGTCTTGTGTGCAAAGTCAAATATTTGCCTGGTATTTTATTTTTTTTTGACGACACAAATTCAGATAAAGCCAAAAAACCAAAACCTCCGCAGATTATTAAAAATATCAAGGTTATATTCACCACCACATTTGTGGAAAAACCCTGCATGGAATTATCCAGCAGCGAAAAACCAGCATTGCAGAATGCGCTTATAGCGTGAAAAATTGAGAAAAAAATGCGCTCCCAAATTGGCATATCCGAAAATTGCGTGAACAGCATAATGGCACCGCATATTTCAATCGCAAGGGTAATTATCACCACTTTTATCACAACATGAGCAGCACTTGAACTATCGTCTGCTGAATAACTGCTGTTAAAAGCCGATAATTGTCCAAAACTCATTTTGGAATGAACAAGGAGCATTATTATGGTTGAAATTGCCATTATCCCTATGCCGCCCACCTCTATTAAACTGAGCAATATGAACTGCCCCGCAAAACTGAGTTCGTGCCCAATAGATATAACAGCAAGCCCATTCACGCAAGAAGCAGATGTTGCCATAAAAAGTGCATCTGAAAATGTTAAACCCTCATTTGAACTGAAAGGCATTAGTAGCAAAATTGTACCAAGCAAAATCAAAGCGAGAAATCCGGCCACGGGATAAAGCATGGGATGACGGCTAAGGTAACTTGACATTTATTTACCTAATCCTGTTGCGCAGGCAACTTAGCCAAAGCCTCGGCTGCAGATTTTATATTTTCTGTGGCGGTATCACTAAAAAGCCTTCCGTCTTTTAATTTTATTGTGCGATTGCTGAATTCAGTTATTTCGGGATTATGAGTCACAAAAACTATGGTTTTCCCTTGCTTGTTCAATTCCTGAAACAAAACCATAATTTCATAGCCAGTTCGCTCGTCTAATGCTCCTGTTGCTTCGTCTGCCAAAATCATAACGGGGTTATTCACAAGAGCACGTGCTATAGCTACTCTCTGCTGTTGCCCACCAGAAAGCTGGCTTGGCAAATGGTCGCTACGATTTGCAAGCCCAACTCTTTCTAAACTAGCCATTGCCATTGTTCTGCGTTTTTTGGAAGAAATTTCTGAGTTGTAAAGCAGGGGCAATTCAACTTGTTCAAGCGCACTAGTGCGCGGCAAAAGGTTAAAGCTCTGAAATACAAAACCTATTTTTCTGTTTCTAAGTGTTGCAAGAGCATCTTTTTTTAGCTTGTAAGTTGGCTTGCCATCTAAAATATATTCGCCGCTTGTTGGTTTGTCTAGTAAACCAAGAGTGTTTAGGAGAGTTGTTTTTCCGCTGCCACTTGCACCCATTATTGTCACAAATTCTCCTGCAAATATCGAAAAACTAAGGCTACGCAAAGCGTGTATTGTTTCTGCGCCCATGCAAAAATCGCGCTTCACATTTCTTATATCTAAAATTGCAGTTCGACTTTCGGTCACAAAGCTCCTAATATCTGAATTATTGTTTCTCTAACAATTCCGGTAGTTTGGTTGGCTACCGTGGCAAGAACTTTGCGCGCTTCTGGCGTGTTTATGGTGGCAAGAGCAAGAACAGCTTCTCTTGAAACGGATTCATTTGAATTGTCTGCAACTATGCTACCCAAAGGTTCTAAAAAAGTTGAGTCGGGAAAATGGCTCATAATGCGTATAGCAACAATTCTGTTGTCTGCGGCTATGATTTTATTTTTTGCTTCTCTAATAAGAAATCTTTTTGCTACTGCTCCCCTTTCTATAAATATCTGTTCTTTTGCCTGTAATGAATCTGGGTTGAATTCATCTGCTTTATAACCTGCAACAATTTCTTTGAAATCTTTTTGCATGTCCACCATATATTCGCCGCTGTGGTTTGGATCCATTTCAAAATAATAGAGCATTTCGAGGTTATCTATTTTCTCACGCAAATTTATTATATCCTCATTTTGAACTGCAAGCTGTTGTTTTAAACTGTCAATCTCATGTTTTCTGCCTTGAATGTTTTCTCTAAACCCACCATTAATGGCAATGGACATATAAACTCCGGGGGCGTGATAGCCGTTGTATGCACCTGGGTTTTTGATTCTAAAGCCAAAATTTGCATCGTCATTAAAGAAATATCTATAAAATTCACTTGCACCCGCACTTATTTGCAAATATTTAATGGGCTTTAATGATAATCCTATATTGTGATGCGCAAATCCATATCTAAAAAATCCCTCATAAGTAATGCTCAATTTATGTGTGCCGAGTCCCTGCTCATAACCCCAAAAAGGTGCTATATCATCTGCTCTCATAAAAGGAAAAACCGATATTCCGCCTAAGAGTTTCCACCAATCGTTGCCCCACTCCGCAACCGCATAAAATTCTCCGGTTTGTTCTTTGCGCTCAACCTTGGGAACAGAATAGAAATATGCCTCTGTACTTTGTACAAATGCTCTTGCCCCAAGCGCAATGGCCGGCACAAATAAAAAGGCTTTGTTCACTCGGTCTTTCACATCCAGAGAAATGGTGTTACCAAACTGCATACCTAGTTCCAAAGAGTTTAAAAGACCAAAACGAAGCGAACTTACAAAGGGATGCCTATCGCACATACCATTGCTAACACAAGTTGACTGATGATAGCCAATGGTTCCACGAACTTGAAAAGCTTTATCTCCTAAAACTTCCGCAGAAGGCACAACCAAAAAATCACTGCCATCACTAAGGGCAAAAACAATGCTTGGAGCAAGCACAAACAATAGAAAAAATAATTTTAATCGAGTAAAAAACACGTTTCTTAATTTAGAAAATTTCTAGATTAAATTATTGTATGAAATCCATTAAATTTTTGTCTTTTTTAGTTGTCGCTAGCTTTTTTGCCGCCTGCGCTCCAGCAGAAAAATCCATTCCTGCTGGTGTTGATATATACAAGGTAGAGGCAACCGCAAACGAAGCCCTGAATCTCGCAAAGTCAGATTCCTCAAAAATAGTCTCCATTACACGTTATTTAGAATATTTAACCAGACGAATAGACTTGCTAGATAGTTTATCTTTAACGGCACCTTTGGCTATGACAAACGAAAACCAATTGCAATTAGCTCTTTTAAGAGAAGAGGTTATATTTTTACGCAAATTTTTGGAAAACCAAAATCATGTTCCATTAATAAATCCCAGCCGCGAGCAAGCTCCCACGGCTCCAAGTCACTTGCCTCCAGAATATGAACAGGCTCAGTATTTGTATTCTCAAAAAAAATACAGCGATGCTGCGAAAAACTTTGAAAAGGTAACCGTTCTTTACCCCAAAAGCGACTGGGCAGATGCTGCTTGGTATTGGGTTGGAGAATCTCAAATGGCACTTGGCAACTATGCACAAGCAATTTCCGCTTTTGAAAAGGTATTCTTTTATGCAGAATCCATTAAACAAGCAGACGCACAATTTCAAATAGGTATGTGCTTACTTAGAATGGGAAACAAAGACCTTGCAAAGGTAGCTCTGCGCAAAGTTCAGGAATTTTATCCCAAAAGCCCCAGAGCCTTGCAAGCACAATCAGAATTAAATAAAATTAAATAAATTAGTTCCTAAAAGACGAGGAATGTTGCCTACGGAACTGGTTTTGCTTTGACTTGTTGCTTTCGCGTTCTCTGCGGCGAAGTTCGGTATCGTCTGGGAAGAATTCTTCAAATGCAAAACCTATGCCCACACCAAATACAACACCAATCGGAGGAATGGCTTCGTCTGCTTTATCTACCGTTATTCTAGAAACATAGCCATCTTTAAGTTTCCATTCCCAAGATGGATTAGACCTTCCCCATGAGTCAAAAGAATCGTCTCTATCTTTAACACCTTTGGCTTTGATTCCGTTGCCTATTGTGTAGAAACCCACTATTGCTTGCAAAAAATACCACTGGTCGCTCAAATAAGAAACTGCCGCATCAAATTCATAACCGTAGCAGAGCAATATGGAGCGAACACTGCCGTTAGAGGAAGGTTCTGATACATGGTCGTAAAAAACAGTTCCATAAGAAACCTGAAAACTTAAATGTATTGGATTTTTTGGAAAGAGGTAATATGCAAAACCCAAACGCCATCCTAAGCCACCATCTAAGGTATATTGCTCAAAAACTGGGTCTTCGTGAGAGAGTATAAAACCCGCAGTTAAGAAACCCGAAGCATGCCATTTGGTTATATATTCTGCCCCAGCACCAAAGCCAAACCAGTTAGCACCCATAGTGGGGAATTTGGTTCCCATTCCCATTTCCAAAATAAGACGGTCTTTAAGCCAATCGCGGCGGCGCAGGGAGTTTGCATATTCGTCTGCACGTTGGTCTTCTTCCCATTGCTTTCGCGCTGCACGGTCATCTAATACAACAGACCTTTGTGCCCAAACAATATTTGCGCAAAGCAATAGCAAAATAAATAAAATGGAGATTTGCTTAACCATAGTTCTCTAAAAATACATTTTTTTTTGATACATAGCTAATTTTAGCTTATCTTTTTTCCAAATTATTCAGCATTTCTTCGTCCACAAGCATTTTTCTGGGTTTGCTACCGTTTTTTTTGCCACAAATTCCCTCTGCCGTCAATTGGTCCATTATTCTGCCAGCACGACCAAAACCTAAGCCGAGCCGCCTTTGCAAGGTACTTATTGAAAGTTCCCCTGCTTCCAAGCCTATGCGAGCAGCTTCCCAAAACTTTTTGTCTTTGTTCTTAATAGGATCCATATCGGCTTCGTCTTCGCCTTCGGTTTCCTCTCCCAAATCAAAAGATTCAATGCGCTCAAAATTCACATTCTGGCTTGAACAAGCATTTGCAAGAGCTTCTACCTCCGAATCCTTTAAAAATGCCCCGTGAATGCGCACCGGTTCTGGATTATCATTGGAACGGAACAGCATATCGCCCTTTCCAAGCAATTTTTCTGCCCCTACGCCGTCTAAAATGGTTTTAGAGTCCACATAAGAGGCTACCTTGAAGCTTATGCGAGAGGGTAAATTTGCCTTTATAACGCCTGTTATCACATTTACGGAGGGTCTTTGGGTTGCCAAAACCAAATGAATTCCCACAGCTCTTGCTTTTTGCGCTATTCGTGCAATGCTAGTCTCTATTTCCTTGCCAGCCGTCATCATTAGGTCTGCAAGCTCGTCTATTATCACAACAATAAAGGGCATAAGTTTGCGGTCTTCTTCGGGAACATCTTCGCCAAGCTCCGATGCCCTGAACTTATCGTTGAAACCATCTATGTTCCTTACTCCGCCCGCCGCTGCCAAAACCCTGAGTCTCCTTTCCATTTCCATGCAAAGCCATTTTAAAGCCTGCACCGCTACTTCTGGCGATGTTATAACGGGATGCAAAAGATGTGGAATATCTTTGTACATAGTAAGCTCCACAACCTTTGGGTCAACTAAAACAAGGCGAACTTCATCTGGCGTTTTGCTGAACAGAATGCTTGCCAAAAGAACATTTATGCAAACGGATTTTCCAGCTCCAGTTTGCCCAGCAATTAACAAGTGCGGTGTTTTAGTTAAATCTGTGACATAAGCATCGCCCATAATGTCTTTGCCAAGTACCACCTGAATTTTCTTTGGGTCTTTGGTGAATTTCGGAGATTCAAAAATTTCCCGTCCAAAAACAATTTGAGGCTTGCGGTTTGGAATTTCTATGCCCACCGCACTTTTGCCGGGTATTGAAGCTATAACCCTAACCGAGGCGGTTCTAAGCGTTAAAGCCAAGTCGTCTGCCAAGCTCTCAAATCTGGATACCTTTACCCCAGGACCCGGCTCTATTTCAAAGCGGGTAATTACTGGTCCGGTCATTATGCCTGTCACTTTGCCTTTTACCTTGAAATTATCCAACTGCGCTTCTATGTCTTTGCCTATTTTTTGCAAATCTTCTTCTGTGTAATCTATGGTTTGGTCTGGAACGGGACCGAGAATTTCGTGGATTAGAGGAATGCGGTATTCGTCGTATTGTATTAGGGCGCTTATGCTTGTTTCTAATTGAGAGTTGAGAGTTGAGAGTTGAGAGTTGGTTTCAGTAGGAATTTCGGTTGGTATTTCTTCGTTATCTACTATTATTAATTGTTCATCTGCTGTTGTGTCGCGCTTTCCCAGCAAACCCTCTATCTTAAGCTCTCCGCCTTTTACGTCTTCCCATTTGTTCATTTCTTCTATGCGTTTATATTCGGCAAGTTCATCGCGCAAACGGCGAACTTGGCGCGGGTCTCTGGCACGTTCAAGTTCGCGGTTTATTTTTTCTATTGCATTTGCGGTGGTTTCCTCTACTGAGAGAATTTGAGTTTGAGTTTCTGCTTCGTTATTAAAAGGGTTTTTATTTATAGACAAATTTTCTTTTTCTTGTTTTCCAAAAGGCGAACCTTTTGCAGGCTTAACCTCTCCGAGCTTAACAGCAACAAAATCGCCAGTATCGGATTGCTTCACATACATGGTAACTTTGGGTTTTTCTCTTGCAAAATCAAAATTATAAAGAATAGTTTGAATGCCAAATTTTATTCTTCTTACTATTTCTGGCAAATGCCTCGGTTTTAACCCAAAACAAAAAGCAGTCATAATAACACCAAGATATGAACATATCAAAAGCCCGCCCGTATCTTGACCAAATATAGGCGGAAATATCCTTTTTGAAAAAAATAAACCTATTAGACCAGCATATTCCCGTGAAACCATTTTAATATTCAAAGGAACATCTTTAAAAATATCTGGCATTTTTATAGCCAAAATTATGCTGAAAAAACCATAAAGAAGTATAAAACCAAAAGCATAATGACCATAAGAAATAATACTCTCTTTTGCTGGCTTGGAAATTTTTTTCAAAAAAAGCCAAATAATAAGGCAAAAGCAAGACAAAAGCAAAAAGGTTAGAGGCAGAGGCCCAAATAAACACAGCTCTATGTCTGCAAATTTTGCGGCATAAGGACCAAAGAGATTTCTGTTTGTACCTGATTCTGCAAATATGTCTCCAATTAAAAAAAGAACCGAAAAACCAAGGAATAACAATAAAAAAACAAATAGCACCATAAGTTTCCCTCTACCGCTACCCTGAATTTTAGGTTCAACGGGAGAAGCTATGGTTCTAGTTCTTGCTTTGGATTTTTTTCTTTTTAAAAGCGTTTTGGGCATTTCTCTCGCTAGAGAAGATAGAAAAATTGTGCAACACTTTTTTCTACATTCCCCCCTAATGAAATTTCAAGATATAAAATCTCTTTCGCAAGAAGAATTGCGCCAGTTCCTTTTGGATAATGGGCACAAACCTTATAGAGCAGAGCAGATTCGCACTTGGGTTTTCAAGCAAAAAATGCAAACTTACGAAGGTTTAAATGTTCCGGCAGAACTTTGCCACTTGCTGGAGAACAATTTTAGCATAAAATCGCTCAGAGAAGAATTAAAAATGCAGTCTGCAGATGGTACAATAAAATGGCTTTACAAAACAACAGATAATTTACCTGTTGAAACGGTTATGATTCCAACAGAAACAAGAGCCTCGGTTTGTGTATCAACTCAATCCGGTTGTGCTATGGGTTGCTCTTTTTGCCGCACTGGAAGCATGAAGCTCAACCGCTCTCTTGAAGCAGGCGAAATTTTGGAACAGATAATAAATGCTATGAACATAAAACAAGTCACAAATGTGATTTTTATGGGTATGGGCGAGCCTCTTATGAATTTGGATGCGGTTCATAGGGCTTGTGTTTGCCTGCACGACCAAAAAACTTTTTCAATGGGCAAGGGACGTTTAACCATTAGCACCAGCGGCATTGTTCCAAAAATAGCAGAACTTTTAGAAAGAGACACGCCTTGCCAACTAGCTGTGAGCCTTGTAGCGGCAGATAACGAAACAAGAGGGAGCCTTATGCCTGTGAACAAAACATGGGATTTAACTGAACTTTTGAAAGCCATAGATAATTATATGGAAAAAAGCGGTGAGTGGGTAACTCTTGAATATATTTTGATAAAAGACAAAACTTGTACAAAAACTGCGGCAAAAAATTTAATCCGCATAGTTAAGCCCAGGCGATGCAAGGTTAATGCAATTGTTTTAAATGATAATGAAAATCCTGAATTGCAAGCTCCTTCCGAACAAGAAGTGAATGAATTTCTAAATTTAGTAAGAGCAGAGTCCGTGCAAATAAATATCAGAAACCCAAGGGGGCGCGATATTTTAGCTGCTTGCGGGCAACTCTCAAATAACTCTTTAAGCAAGGTGGCGGTATGAATGAAATAGCCTTAACGCCAAATATTTCGCAATATTGGGAAATGTTGTATGAACAAGGTTTGGATGAATGGGATTTGGGTGAAGCAACTCCGGCATTGCTTGAATTTTTTGAGCATCCCTCTTGTCCAAAATTCGGAGATGTTCTTGTTCCTGCCGCAGGTAAAGGCTGGGATGCAGAGGCTTTTGCAAAACGTGGATATAATGTTTTAGCTGTTGATTTTTGCCCCTCGGCTTTGGATTCAATGGAATTATTAGTTAATAACAATAGCAATTTACAAGCTTTAAATTTGGATATGTTTTTGCTAAGCCCTTGCGAAGAAAAAAGAGGCGGAAAAAAGTTTGATATAATTTATGATTATTTTGGTTTTAATTCCATTCAACCCGGTAGGCGTGATGAATATGTGGAGATGTGGTTGAAAATGTTAAAGGATGATGGATATTTAATAGGATTCTTTTGCCCTCTGTGTGAGGAAAAATATGGCTATGAACCTCCTTACAGCATATCCAGCAAGGAGCTTGAAGCGAGGTTTAATGGAATAATGGAGATTGAAGAGAGAATTGTGCCTAGAAAAAGCATTACAAGCAGAATAGGCAAAGAGGAAATTTGGCTTTTGAGGAAAATAATATGAGTGATGAAATTTGCCCCTGCGGTTCAGGAAAAAGTTATGCTACATGCTGTGAACCTATAATCAAAAAAACAGCACTAGCCAGCAGCCCAGAAATGCTCATGCGCTCGCGCTACACCGCTTACGCAAAAAAAGAAATTCTCTGGCTCAGAGATAGCCTTGAAGAAAAGCAGAGAAAGGATTTTGATGAGAAAGGAGCTAGGCAGTGGAGCGAGCATTCTCAGTGGATTGGTCTTGAAATTATAAACTCAAAAACAGATGAAGAACATAATACAGGCGTGGTTGAATTTTCTGCAAAATTCAAGCAAGATGGAGTTGTGAGAGAACATCACGAAATTTCCGAGTTCGTGCGAAAAAACAACGAGTGGCTGCTAACCGAAGGCCGAATGGTTAAACCCGAACCCGTGCGCAAAGAACAAACCGTAGGCAGAAACGACCCATGCCCTTGTGGTTCGGGAAAAAAGTATAAGAAATGCTGCGGAGTTTAGAGGAAATAATTATCTGATATGCGCTACTTTCCAGCTTTAGACTCACTGCGTTTTTTGGCATCTCTGAATATTGTTCTGTTGCATTTTTCTTCGTCTGATTTGCTCTCTTATGCAAAAGGAACTTTTTGGGAATCTGTGATAAAAGGACCATTTTTTACCGCAGATGTGTTTTTTTTGCTGAGCGGTTTTATTTATTCCATTTTGTTCAGCAGGCAAGAACGCATACCTAAGCTAAAAGCTTTTATGAAAGAACGTTTTAGGCGGCTTTATCCTTTGCATATAATTTGTACCTTGATTATTTTTGCCATAACAATTTACAGAACACATCTTTTAGATAATGCCGCTTATGCAATTAAAAGCCTTGCTTTGCACATATCGTTATTATGGGCTTTTGTCCCAAAGATGGGGTTTCACCTCAACCAGCCTTCTTGGGCTTTGTCGGTATTTTTTCTGTGCTATGCCTTAACACCTAGCTTTTCAAGTTTTTTGAACAAGAGAGATAATAAATCTCTTTGGCTATTGTTTTTATGTTCCTGGCTAATTTCGCTTTTGGCGGTTCTTTATTTCGAAAACATGCCAAATGTTTTTAGAGGCATCAATTTTTTCTCTGGAATGTTGCTTGGAAAATTATTCTTTAATAAAGCTATTTCGCTGCCTAAAAAAGCTCTGCTAAATGATTTGTTTTTGTTCGTAGTTGCAACTTTGCTATGCTTGAATGTTTGCCTTTTCAAGAAAGTACATATTGTGCTCTCTTACCATATTGTTTCGCCAATTTTATATTCTGTCTTATTGCTTTTTTTAGCAAACGATAAAGGTATTGTGATTAAAATTCTCTCGGTATCTTTGCTTAGAAGTTTGGGTAAAGTATCTTTTTACGCATATCTTTTGCACAGTGTTATAATAGAATTTTTGCATTTATATTTAGACAAAGTAGCCCAATGGAAATACAATCCTTTTGACAAACCTTTGGTAACATTTTTAATTATTATTTTATTTTATGGTTGCTGTGCAGTATATAGTAAGTTAAAGTGAGGAAAAATATTTATGTTATGCTCAAATTGTAAAGAAAAATTAGAAGACTATATGAACTATTGTCCATATTGCGGAACAAAAATTTCAAGTTCTAATGATATTTTTATTGACCCTAGAGACGGTAATGTGTATAAAACCGTAAAAATAGGCAAGCAAATCTGGATAGCGAAAAATTTGGCTTATGCTGCCGAAGGCAGTAAATGCTACGAAAAAAAATATGGAAGGCTTTACGACTGGACAACGGCAAAAAATGCCAGCCCTATTGGTTGGCATTTGCCAACCAATAATGACTGGTTAGAACTTATAGCTTTTGCAGGAGGCGTTGTTGTCGCTGGAAAGAATCTCAAAACGAAACACGGTTGGGATGACTTTGGAAACGGCCTAGATACTTTTGGCTTTGCAGCTTTGCCAAGCGGTCACGGCGATTCCGATGGCTATTTTGATGATGCTGGCTATTACGCACGCTGGTGGAGTGCAACGGAGAGTGGTTCTCACAAAGCTTATAGTTGGGGAATGAGCTACGATTACGATGGCACCTACTGGAGCAATGACAGTATAGAGAATTTTTTTAGCATTCGTTGCTTGCAAAATTTATGAAGATTTTCTCTCCAATATTCACATTAGCTATTACGAGTTTCTTTCTCTCTGCTCAAGCCGATGTTTGGATTAGAATAAATCAAGCTGGCTATACGCCAGAACGTAACAAAACAGCCATTATTCTCTCCGATACCGATATTGCTGGAAAAACTTGGAACTTGAAAAAAAACGATAGTACAATTTTGAGCGGTAAAATTCCAGTTGGCAAATTGGGTGATAATATTTATGTAGCACAAGCATTTGCATACATAATTGATTTCAGCAAGTTAAAAGAAAAAGGAAGCTATACCTTGGAAGTACCTGATGCTCAAACTCAACAAGTGCTTATTAAAGATGACCCCTATTCCCCATTTGCCACACAAGCACTTATGCACCTGCGCGCCATGCGCAGCAAGCATTTGGGAGATAGTGCTGCTATTGTATATAAGGTTAAAGACGATTGGAGGTATGGCACTTGGCAAGAGACAAAACCTCACAGAACCATAGACATGCAAGGCGGGCATTATGATGCTGGCGATTATATAAAATTCACATTGAACGAAGCCTACCTAGCTTGGCATTTACTGAATGCTTATATAGAAAATCCTTCTCTGCCAAATATTCTAGACGAAGCCAAGTACAGCCTTGATTATTTGCTCAAAACATTCCCAGACGAAAACACTTTTGTGATACAAGTGGGCGATGGCAAAGACCACGAACAAGGTTGGCGACTTCCTGAAAATGATGCTTTGAACGGCAAAAGACCCGCCTTGTGCGCTCTATCTCGCACACACATGGGAAGCACTGCCGCAGCACTTGCTTTGGGTGCAAACGTGTTTAAAAATATAGATACAAAATTATCTGCCAAATACAGAGAAAAAGCAAAAGCAATTTATGATCGCGCCACGCAAAGCGATACTCAAATCTCCGCATTTGAACGCAATGTGACCAATGATTTTTATTATGACCAAACCGACGAAGACAACATGGCTTTGGCAGCCGCAGAACTAGGCGAAAAAAATGCTTATGTAGTTCCGGCGGCGAGCGAAGTGAGCTGGAGCGAATGGAACGCATTTGCGAATTATCGCATGGCAGAACAAGGAGATAAAGCAGCAAAAAGCCGTTTTCTTTTAGAAGCGAAACGCTATGAATGGGAAAATATATGGAATTTGCCTGGGGAATATATGTGGGGCAGTTTGCATCGCTGGATTGGCAAGGCAAATGTTCATTTGAGGGCACAGCGGTTGCAGGGAAAAGAATTGTCCCAGCCTTTTTGGGGAGTTTTGGATTATGTATTCGGTCGCAATAATTGGGGCATAGCCATGCTCGCTTCCAATGATTTGCCATATAGCATTCGCAATGTTTATAACGGAATTTACCGTTTAACCAAAATTTTCCCTACAGGTGCTTTGTCGGAAGGTCCGGGAGACAAAGCCACTCATTTGAAAATGCGAAAATATTTTGCCATTCCAAAAAACAGCTCCTTTGAAAAATTCAACACAGAAGTCGGCGTGTTTTACGATAATGCAGATGATTTTATGATTCAGGAAAGCACCATAAGTGGGCAAGGTGATTTGCTCCTTATGCTTGCACTAGCTAGTAAGCAAAGATGAAAACACGTTTTGCCCCAAGCCCAACCGGATATTTGCACAAAGGGCATATTTGGAGCGCACTCTGTGTTGCTGCAGTTGCAAAATCAAAAAATGCCTCTATTCATTTGAGGATTGAAGACCACGATAAATTGCGCTGTTCAAAACATTTTTCTGATATTATAAAAAAGGATTTGGAATGGCTCGGTTTTGAATGGCAAAGCGAGAGCATTCAAAGCGAGCGCTCTGAAATTTATGAAAAATATTTTGAAATGTTGCAGAAAAAAAATTTACTCTATGAATTCTACAAAACCGATAAACCCAAAATTATGCTGAAAAATCCAGAAGGCGAAGATTTTGCTGTGAAGGATGCTCTTGAACAATGGACATATCAATTTGCCGTTGTTATTGACGATTTTGAAGAAGGCATAGATTTGATTGTGCGTGGCGAAGATTTGAAAGATTCGGTTGATAAGCAAATAACCCTAGCAAAAATCATAGGCAGAATGGATATGCCCCTATTTATTCACCACTCCCTTATTTACGATTCAAACGGAAAAAAACTGAGCAAAAGAGACGGCTCAGACGGAATTTGCCGAGAAAGAGAAAACGGAGTTTCACCAAAAAAAGTTCTAAGCGAAATTTGCAGGCTTATGTTGCCTAACAAAGATATTCCAGAAGAAATTGAATGGGCAACGGCAGTTAGTTTACTAGATTCTCCATTATGAAAAAATACTGTGAAAAAGATGTCCTTGGATGGAATGCTTTTGTTGAAGAATGCAAAAAAAGAGTATCCGATGACAACAAAGAACTTGGTATAAAATCGGAATATGTACCACATGCAATAATTTGTACCAAACCAGACTATTGTTTAGTTACAATGGAACCTGGAAAGGCACCTTCAGGATATAAGGCTTTTGGCGATTGGCATATCAATTATTGTGCTTATCATTATCTTTGTAACGGTGAATTCAAATACCACGTAACAGACCTTGCTAAAGGAGCTATAAATACTAAAATAGCTGACAAAACGCGAAAGGAACGATATAAAAAATGGGTACTTTTACTCAAAAAAGAACTAAAATTGCTAGGCAATCCAAAAGCTATTATTGTCAATAGTATAAAAGCAGAAGAGGAAATAAAAAAACATAAACTCAAAGAAGTTAAAGTTTTTAGAATTACAAATGGATCATTAAAATGGAAACGGAACCGCGACAAAATACTAAAGAAATACGACGATATTAAAAAGAAAGATAAAAAGTGCGATGTTTGCATACCCACCGAAGAAGAATGGAGAAAATTTATAGAAGGTTTAATGAAACGTTGTGAATGGGGACCTGAACTAATAGAAGCAAGAAACAACGGCAAAAAAGGATGCCCTCAAATTTCTGAGGAATTCAATAATGATATTAAAAAAAAATTCTTTGTTATTTATAAATATGAATTAGAAGAAATTAAAAAAGAAATAAATACTAAGAATAATATTTTCTAAATTCTCCATTATGAAAACAGTCCTCTTTCTCTTAGCAGACGGTTTCGAAGAACTTGAATTCGTTGCCCCCTACGACATTCTCCACCGAGGCGGGATTAAGGTTCAAACCGCCTCCATTGGCGATAAAAAAGAAGTTACAAGCTCGCATAACATAACAGTTGTGGCAGACTCGCTTTTATCGCAGATTGAAGCTATACTTTTTGATATGCTTGTTTTGCCCGGCGGCGGACCAGGCACCGAAAACCTATTAAAAAGCGACTTGGTAAAAAAATTGCTGATAAAAAGCTATGGAGAGGGCAATAAAATTGCCGCTATATGCGCTGCCCCAAAAGTTTTGGCAAAAGCTGGAATTCTCCACGACCACGAAGCCACAAGTTTTCCATCAGTAAGGGCAGATGTTGAGCCTTTTTGCAAAAAATATTTAGATGTTCCTGTTGTTGTTAGCGGAAATATAACAACATCAAGAGGAGCAGGAACAGCCGCAGAATTTGGCTTTTGTTTGCTTTCTGTGCTTGAAAACTTAGAGCTGGCAGAAGAGGTTAAAGCGAAAATGAAATTTTGAGAATTTCTATTTTCCCAAATATGCTAAATAAACTCTCCTCTTTCGCAGGTATAAAAGGCCCCCTTCTAACCATAATTATGGACGGTGTTGGGATTTCCAAAAACGAAGTGGGCAATGCGGTGGCTGATGCCCGCAAACCCACGCTTGATAACCTCTTTAAAAAATATCCAAACATAACGCTCAGAGCGCACGGCACAGCCGTTGGAATGCCAAGTGATGAAGATATGGGCAACTCCGAAGTTGGGCACAATGCCATAGGTGCAGGGCAGGTTTACAATCAGGGGGCAGCCTTGGTTGCAGAGTCCATAAAGGCAGGCGAAATTTGGCACCGAGATGCTTGGAAAGAAATTGTAAAAGGAGCGGCAAATGGAACGCTCCACTTTATAGGTTTGTTCTCAGACGGAAATGTGCATAGCCACATAGACCACCTTAAAGCCATGATAGCAGAGGCTAAGAAAGAAGGCTTAAAACGTGTTAGAGCACACATTCTCCTAGACGGGCGCGATGTTCCAGAAACAAGTGCTTTGGAATATGTTGAGCCTTTTGAAAAATTCTGCGCTGAACTCAGTGATTCCGCTTTTGATGTTTGCATAGCGAGCGGCGGCGGCAGAATGAAAATTACAATGGATAGATACGAAGCCAACTGGAAAATGGTTGAGCTGGGTTGGCAAATTCACGTGCTTGGAGAAGGCGATAAATTTGAGAGTGCATCGGTTGCGATAAAAGCATTGCGCGAAAAATACAAAGGCACAATAGACCAAGATTTGCCGCCCTTTGTCATTGCAAAAAACAACGAGCCTGTTGGCACAATTAACGATGGCGATTCTGTGGTATTCTTCAACTTCCGCGGAGACAGAGCTATTGAAATCACAAGAGCCTTTGAAGAAAGCTCCTTCACCCACTTTGACCGCAAACGAGTTCCCAAAGTCACTTATGCCGGAATGCTTCAATACGATGGCGATTTAAAACTCCCCAACCGCTTTTTGGTTCCTCCTCCGGCAATTAAAAACACAAGCGGCGAGTGGTTTGCAAAATGTAGCTTAACGCAATTCGCCTGCTCCGAAACGCAGAAATTCGGGCACGTGACATATTTCTGGAACGGCAACCGCTCCGGCAAATTTGATGGCGAAACATATCTTGAAGTTCCAAGCGATGTTATCCCATTTGAGCAACGCCCTTGGATGAAATCTGCGGAAATAGCAGATGCAATGATAGAAGCACTCAAAAGCGGCAAATACAGCACCTTGCGTTGCAACTTTGCAAACGGCGATATGGTTGGGCACACCGGTTCTTTCCGTGCTGCAACTATGGCTGTTGAGGCGGTGGATTTGGCCATTGCCCGTATTTTGCCCGTTCTTGATGCTATGGGTGGAGTTGCTTTAATCACCGCAGACCACGGCAATGCAGACGAAATGTACGAGATAGACAAAAAGACCAAAGAGCCAGCGAAAAACAAAGATGGCTCTTTTAAGGCAAAAACAGCTCATACCTTAAATCCAGTTCCGTTTATCCTCTACGATAATGCAACAGGCGGCAAACTGAAGCTAAAAAACATTCAGAATGCGGGTCTTTCAAATATTGCGGCTACAACTGCGAATCTTCTCGGCTTTGAAAAGCACGAGAGTTGGGATGAGTCGTTGCTGGTTGTTTGATAACTATGTTTTTTCTATCTTTATCCATAACGCTAAACCCAATGAAATAGGAGTGTCACAATGTCAAAATATGTGCTATCGCAGAAAGCCTTGGAAATTGCAGTCAAACACCGCAATGACTTTAGCAAAGCCAAAGCTGAAATGCAGGAATTGCTTCGCCCAAAAAATAGCGAAATGAGCATAAAAAAAGTTAAATGGCAGGTTTGCAAAGGAGATTGGTAAGCCTATTGACGAAAAAGATTTTAACGGTTTATGGAATCAAATAGCATTAATAGAAATAAAGTCGCAGCTTTATTTTATGTTGCCTTTGTAGATAAAGATTCCAACGAAAAAGGCAAACCTGAATTTTCCCTTATAGTGTATAATAATAAAAATAGGTTGCCTGAGTTCGATGCAACAATAACCCACGAAACTGCTTTTCATATAGCTCGCGGTATAATGGTGTCTTTCATAGTCAGCGATATTAACATAGATTCAGGTTATAGGAATTATGTAAACCAAAACGGAATGATTGAGCCTGAACTGATATGTTTTGGTGAAAATGACAATACAAGCTATAAAGAAGAGATTTTGAAGTTGCTCATTTACTCCCAAAAAGAAAAAAAAATTATCTATTGCATCGCTTGCCATTGTATTTTCTTCAATAGAAAACAATACTCTTATTAACTATAAATTTTCAAAATAATTGCTCTTTTGGGCTGTTCCCCTTGACAAAACGGCAAATTATTTCTATATTTGGCCTTAACACCCGCCAAGCTCTGTGTTCCCAGGGGTTTGGATGGGCAAACAAAAAGGGGAATTGGAGTTAATATGAACAAAAAACGTTTCAAAAGCATCTTTGCCACTGCGGCATTGTGCATGCTTCTGGGTGCTTGCACATCGCCCGTACCCAAAGGTTCCCCATCTTTCGCTTTGGTTTCCAACCAAACCGATAAAATGAAGGAGTATTATGAACCAGCAGGAGGACCCATAGAGTTCAAAGATTGCAATTCTGCAATTTTTGAAGGGTGGATCGCTTGGGGAATATCAGGACACAATGAAGAAGCTATACTTGTCAGAGCCTTAGAAAAACATAAGGCAGATGCCTTGATGGATACAAAATTCAAAACTTCGTGGTTTTATATTCCAATTTTTTACAACAATCAATGCACAACAGTCACCGGCACACCATTCAAACTAAAGGGGTAAACAATGAAATACACTCTACTAATTTCAGCGCTTTTTCTCGCTACGGCTTCTTGTAGCTACACCATACCACACGACTTTTCGTCCACTAAATCTAGTAAGCTTCCAGCTTACAAAAAGGTTGGTGATGTAAAAGTGGAAGAATGTAGCACCTCATCAATTTTTGGTGCCAACAAAGAAGCCCGCTACGACAATTCGTATTCCTCAGCCCTAACTAGAGCAAAAGACATGGGCGGAGACGCTATCATAGACTACGAAATAGTAAAAGCAGAATATCTCCACACGCCATTTAATAGCAAGAATTGCTTTCAAATAGTTGGAACTGCAGTGAAATTCATTGGTACATCATCCGCTACCACCGCACCTCCTATTGAGAACCAATAATGATAAGATTATTCGCTTGCAGGGCAAGATATGCGGGTCTTTTTGAGCGGTTTTATGTAAATAACAGAACAAGTATAATCTGTTATAATTTTATCGCAAGTTAACAAAGTTGCCTTTTCCGCTAGTGCTTGGGCAACTAGAATTCTGTCAAAAGGGTCTTTATGTATTAAAGGCAATTTTCCTGTAGATAAGGAATGATAGCTATCAACGGCAATTTCTATGTAGCCGTTA
>Ga0268262_10001965_pt1 | contig 24374 bp, 13 predicted proteins | sample TergutNc150P3_FD_190354 | JGI IMG/M metagenome (GOLD analysis project Ga0268262, IMG submission 190354) | Nasutitermes corniger P3 segment gut microbial community from laboratory colony in Florida, USA - Nc150 P3 (SPAdes) (version 2) | ecosystem: Host-associated > Arthropoda: Insects >...
TTTTTAGAAGGTGCGGAACCGCCCCAGAGGGGCGGGGTATTAAACCCGCTTGCGAATAAGGATAAACGCCAGTCCATATTATCCGGCATACTATGCGAATCGGGAGAGATATGAGACACCGGATTATTTTAAGGTTAAGAGATTGCGCGGAATATGGGCTGAGGGAACTTTTGCGGCATTAAAAAATTTTCACAATCTTAAAAGGCAGAGCCTATCCTGTTTTTTGCGTAAATAAAAATCGCATAATTTTTTTCTTCCTTATTTACACAGAATTTATGACCAGTCCAACAGGAAAACTGCCTAAAATTTCAATTTTTAAGAAGTAAGGAAAAATGGAAAATCTATTTACACAAAAAACAGGATACGTCCATCAGACTCAGCGTCCCGATTAATAACAGATACCAATTGCTAAAAATGTTTTTTGGTTGATTTCAGCTTTTTACCGGTCGAAGTCTCAAGGCAGCTGAAATCAACCATAATATGGTACAATTCAAAATTTCCTTTGTGAGATGTTTTTGCCACTTTAAATGTTTGGATATTGTCAAATTCGTCATTCAGATCAATAAACGGCGACTTCGGTTTTTTCAATATTCTGTTTTTTGGAAAAACAATTTTGGCGATATTTCCTTTGTATTTTTCCCAATAATAATTAAATTTTTCTTTTTTCCCCTGATAATAAACTACGATATAATATTGATCGGAGCGGTTTGAATAAGAAAAACTTTTTAATATATGCTCGCTTGTTTTTTTTAAGTTTCCTGTTTTAAGGATCAAAGCTTCAATCAGGGCTATGTCCTCTCCTCCCGCCGTAACAGCCAAATCCACTTCACCTGCGCGTTTGCCTGCAGGAGATGCCCCCCTGTGCGGCTGTTCCGAAATATTCCAGCCGTAAAACGGAAACCGCATCGACAAAATTGACTGGATTAAATCAGTATAATTGTCTTCTATGTCGATTGCCATTATCCTGTCCTGCAATTTTTGCAGTGATTTTATCAGTTCATAAAGAATAAAAACTCTTAATTCTTTTTTTCCATTGATAATCGGCGGAGTAACAAAAGGGATTTGTTTGTAATTTAACGTGATAATATCCCTGAACGCGCCGCGAAGTTTTTTTAATACCTGATTCCCGGGATTAATTAACAATTCATTTATAATTACCGGCGTTTTTTTGCCATTTTTCCTGAAAAAATCAGCGGCTTTGTTTAAAAACCGGAACGCTTCATTTTCCAATCCTCTTTCAATATAGAAGTCATATATCAGCTTTGCCAAATTTGAAGAGTACAGCAATTCGTTTGATTTTGATATTTTTGTAATTGCATGATCGAAATTAACATAATCCTTATGTATAATATAATAAGGCAGGCTGTTTAAATTAATACTCTCCTGATGCGATTCGATTATTTTTTCACCGTCTTTTCCTAGTCTTTTTATGAAATTTTGCCACTCATGCCAGCCGGTGTCAATTTCATCGCCGTTTATTAAATCGGCATCATTTGATTTTATGGATTTCAAGAATCGCGCCCTATAAAGCAAAAGAGAATAACGCAAATTCATTTCGTCATTTGCCGATAAGCTACTCAGTAAATTTATCGCTTTATCATAGTCGGTATCATTTTCAATGTAAAACAACGCTGTAAAATATGTTTTTATATTCTCAGGATTATACTCATTATGCGTTCCATATCCTTTTCTTTTAAATTGAACGTTTTTTAGTTTTTCAAAGTCATTATTACGCAGAGCCAAAGACAGTTCAATCTGATAAATGAAAAAATTATTATTATCGTTATTAATATTTCTTCTCTCATAATGCTTTTTAATATTTCTTAACAATGATTCAGCGAAATACCAATGTTTTTCAGAATTAACCGCCTCTATCAGCGTTTCTTCCCATTCTGTAACTGTAGAACAGGAATCTATGTATTCATCAATATTAATTTTCATAATATAATCCGAAGCAATCTTTTTAACCTCATCCGATTCAATACTATTTACAGCAGCAAGAATACGCATCAGATTTATTGTTTCATGAAAAAACCCTTTAACAAATTCTTTTTGGAGATCAACCGGAAAATGATTTAAAGCCATTAGAAGCAGATTTAAAGTATCATTAATATTTGTATTTTCACCCGGCAAATAAATTTCATAAAACGCGTCTATTCGGTTATTTTGAATGTCATTTTTTGAATAAATAATTGCATATTTTATTATGGATTTTTCAAGGTTTGCCGTTATTTTTTCCTGTTGTTCAGCCGGAAAAGCGTATTTTATTTCTTCTTTTTTTAGATTCAGGTAAGAATGCAGTAAAATTTTAAGCATAACCCTTATTCGATAGTATTGGTTTTTATTCGGGTATTCAAATTGATTCTTTGATTTATCGAATTTTACAGAAGTTTCAAACGCGTTCATAAGACGCTGATACAGACCGTACTTTTCCATAAGCATTACCAGCAGAGCCCAGTTTGTTATGTTAAGTTTATCAATATCAAATATTATTTCCGCGTCTTTTGTCTTTACGGAGAGGTCATATTCAATAACATCTATTTTCTCCGCTGTAAAGAAATATGTTAAATAGTCATATATACATTTTAACGAATTCACAACTAAATTGTTAAATATATTTTTTTGTTCTTCCCCCATTTCAATAGAATCATAAGGGTCTATCGTTAACTCAAGCATATCTATTAAAATATCAAGATTTGCGATTTTAAAATCAAAATAATGATAATACTTTGCTTTGGAGTTAGAAAGACGCAATTCAATATTTTCAATTATATACGGCAATAAAAAATATGATAATTTTGATTTTACATAAAGCCCTTTATTGAAAATACTAAATTTTGTTTTTGCTTTTTTGAATATTTGATACGCGGTGGTGTATCTTTCCTGCATTATATTCAAAATAAAATCCCTTGATGAGACATTACTGTGATACTGTTCAAATATTTTATTAATAACGCCAATGAAAATGCCCGCAAGGGCTTCTCCCATTAATTGTCCGTTTTTTTTATCATTATTGTTAAATTGATAAATTTCAGATAAATAATCCGTCGTTATTTCAAATAATTCAAGCCATATCTCATTATGAAACTTATGTTCTTTTATTAATTTATTACCGGCTCCTTCGCCCGAAAAGAACATATTATCATTTAAATTCATATCATCCAACATTTTAAAAGCTGTCGGTATCAATTCTATATCTGAGACAAGAAAAGGCGTCATGTGCGGATAACAATTAACCAAAAGATGCCTCATTTCAAAAAATATTGACGGTCTTTCCAAATCCGTTAAAAATTTCTTTATATATGTTTTTTCGGAGTATTGCGTTTGTTCATATTGAAAAACAAGGTGTAAAATCATATACACATAATTTCTTGTCTCCTGATAAGTGTATTCACAGATTCGCAGTTTTTCCAATAGATCAAATTTTTCAAGTAATTCACAGATATTATTGCTTTTTAAATCGAAATTCGGCGCTTTTTCATTAATATTAACAGAAAAGTGATGCTTGGCATCAAGCCTCATTTTATCAAGTTCATCATCGCATAGAAGCAAATCCTGATCATTTAGAATATAATTAACCGCTTGCTCATACAGCAGTTTTAAATCTTCAATGCTTAAAAGGCTGTGTAATTTTCTAAAATAAAGTCCTGTTTTATCCGCCAAATATATATATCTTTCAAACGCTTTTTCAAGATTTGGGAATTGTTTTTTTAAAAGCATCCAAAGAAGCGCTGAAACCTCATTTTCAAATTGTTCCTGGTAATTAATATGCCCATGCCAAAAATATTTCTTATTATCTTTATTGAATTTCAATATGTTTTTTTTCAATAAGTATAAAATTGATTCCTCTGTTAAATTCAATGAAGCCAATATCTGTTCTAACTCATCTTCGGTAATTGACGGTTCATCAAAAGTTTTGTAATACGAAGCCAGACACAAAGCCATATCGCGCCTGTTTTCAGGGAATGTGTCAATATTAATTTTTTCATCTTCTTTCGCGATTAACCCAACAGTATATCTTACAGCTTCAGGCAATATAACTTCATTTTGTATTATTCTAATCCAGTGTATTTTTTCAAATTCTTCAAATTTCAGTTCTTTATTATTTTTAGTGTTATAATCCCGGATTATCGACATAAAAACTTCTTTGCTTTTGTCGGGAAATGATAATTTTAGGATAATATGCGCTGTTAATAACGACAAACAGTATTTTTCTTTTTCATAAAAGATTTCGTAAAAATGGCTGCCGGTTGTATTTTTCCGGGAAAAACATTTGATTCTCTCGCTGAGAGATTGAAGTTTTGATTGAATACCGAATGGTAATGATGCAGCGGACAACGCCATCCTCTCTTTATCCTGTTTTATAAATCCGCAAACAGCTTCATAGGTCTATTATTAATGAATCTGGCAACTTTACTCAAGTCCCATTGTGAAATATATTTCCAGTCAGTCTTTTTAGGATAAAATATTCTAATAGCGCCTGTAAGATTTTCAACCATTCCTTTTTACCAACTATGATAGGGATTACAAAAAGGGAACCTCTAAAAACCTCGGTTAGGTTTTCAGAGGTTCCACGAAGAATCAGACTAAAGTCTGTCACTAAATCATTATAGCGTAACGAATTACACTAATGTGATTTTCTTCAAAGGTTATGAAAACCTCTAAAAACTGAAGTTTTTAGAGGTTACCTGATTATTGCAACCCGAAATTTACTAAAAAACCGCCAAATGAGGCTTTGCCTTGAAGTTATCATAGAATTGTTTCGGTTTGAAGTCCATAAATACAGCTTTATATTAACATTATTGTTGTATGTTACTTATCCGGCAGTATAAATAATTTCTTGGAGATATGGGGATTCGAACCCCAGGCCTATAGATTGCGAACCTATCGCTCTACCAACTGAGCTATATCCCCGGTTATTCCTACTATATTGCCTTAAATTTTTAATTTGGTCAAGAGGAAAATATTTGTTAAATACGGCAGTTATTTTAAAAAGTCGATACCTAAAGGAGCCTTTTTTTAAAAAGATAGCGAGATTTATGCTTTAACTGCTTCGTTGCCTTCGGCTGTCAATCCACATGGTTGGATGGCTACACAAAACACCAGCCGGCTAGAGTTTTTTGTGATTTTGTTGTTACAAATTTTGACCACAAAATGGTTCGTAGTAAATTATTTTCTCCATAATAAACAAATGAAAACTTTTGCTTTTGCAAATTGCGACCACAAACAACGCTATTTACCTTACAAACAACGACAATCCCCATACAAAAAATTTGTGTTTGTGTTTGTGTTCGTGGTAAAATTTTTCTCTCTTTGGTTCGTTCGCTCTGTCGGACACCTAAAGGTAACCTTGCTTTATCAGGAAGTGGTAAAAAATCTTTATCCCTTCGCGTGCTTCGCGGTAAAAAAAATCCAATTTTTTAACTTTTATTTTAATTGTTTCGCCGCAAGATTGTATAATTCTTCGGTAGGCTCGACCATTTTGGAAATAGTCGTGGGAAGATGCAAAATGGCGGCCCAGCAGATGCGCTCGTAGTCTTTGCGGTCAAGGCGTTTGTGGTTTACGTTAATAAGAAAATCATCGTATGAATTGCGCAGGGCGGCTTCAAGGCAAATTTGTATATACTCGTTGTCTTTTAAAAATTCGTCCCTGATATATTTAAGCGAGTTTGGTTTTTCGTACACCGCCGCTATGCAGTACCTGAAATAAACCGCGCTGTTAACCGATTCAAGATAATTTATGGCGCGCAGTTTTTTTACGGCGAGCCTGTGTCCCTGATTACTGCACGTGAATTCTATCCTTTGCCCTTTTTTATACATATCAGTGATTTTTTGTTTTACGGCGGCTATATACTGCTGTTTAAAAAAGTTTTCTTCAATATTAAGAACGGCAAGACGCGGCAGGGCGAAAATGCTGTTGGGAAGTTTTTCCAGCATGTTGTCGTAAATATGAAGCTTTGTCAGGTTTTTCAGGTTTCCTATTTTTTCATCTAATACGGCGATTCCCGTACTGCCTATTTCCAGCGTTGTAAGATTGTTTAATAAAAACAAAGAGGGCGGAAGTTCGCGTATAAAATTGCCGGCAAAAGAAAAAGAGCGCAATTCGCTGAAATTGCCGAAAATGTCGGGCAAGGCGTCTATTTTAAATTCACTCCCCAGAATGTCAAGTTTCTCAAGGTTTTGCAGAGCCGCAATCGAATCAAAAATATTTTCCCCTACAATCAGATGCCGGAGGTCCAGCCCTTTTAGTTTGAAAAGTTTTGAAAGCCCGTTTATTTTTTTTATTGTAAAACTGGAAAGCGTCATTGACTCAAGGCTGTTGCACGAAGAAAGAATTTGAGCCGTTTTTTCAAAATCTAATTCTTTATAATTTTTAAAAATATTATCTACTATGATTATTCTTTTCAGGGAAGGATGGCGGGAAAAAGAATCGGGCAGAGTTTGCACCGCCCCTTTCTCATATTTTATTGACAAAATCAATTCCTCAAGTTTTGTAAGCGACCCAAAATCTTTTGGAAACGCCGCGTCGGAATATATGTCAATAAAAAGGTTTTTAAGTTCGGTTAATTGGGATATTCCTTTCGGATAATTCCATCCGTCATTAATTCTAATGTGCAGGTTTTCCAATTTTTTCGCGCTGCCGATTCCCTCAGGCGGTTGGGTGAGTTTTCTGCAGCAGCAGGAAAGCACGCGCAATGACGGCAATGCGAATAAAAAATCTGGAATTACGGTGATTTCAGTGTGCGAAATGTTAAGTTCTTCAAGAAGTACGCATTCTTTTAAAACTTCGGGAACTGCCGTCAGAGCCTGCTGGTTATTAAGGTTAATTTTTTTAACAGTTTTCTTTATTTTTGAAATACGCGCTATAATATCGTTCATATCTTTACAGCGCACGCCTTCAGACGCGGTGTCTAATAAGCTGTCTTCTTCCTTCCAGTGGAGGTCTAATTCTTCAAGAGGTGATAAAGCCATGATATTATATTTAATCATTCTATTGGCAAATCGTCAATGTTGTAATAAAGTAAAGTTAGAAACGGGGGATTATTATGGTTGAAATATTTAACGGCGGGGCGTATTTGCTTAATGGAAAAGAGGTAATTTACGATGATGCGGACGCGGCGTCCAAATTGGCAAAAAACGGCGTAACCGAGTCCAAAGAACAGGCGAAAAAAGGGACGATTTCCTACGGTATTTTGTCCGCTCATAATTCAGGCGATGAGCGTAACCTGCGCCTTAAATTTGACTCTCTTGCCTCCCATGACATTACCTATGTGGGGATAATTCAGACCGCGCGAGCGAGCGGAATGGACAAGTTCCCGATGCCCTATGTGCTGACCAACTGCCACAACAGCCTTTGCGCCGTCGGGGGAACGATAAATCAGGACGATCATGTCTTCGCCCTCTCCGCCGCTAAAAAATACGGCGGTATTTATGTGCCGCCACACCTTGCCGTTATCCACAGTTTTAACCGTGAAATGATGGCAGGCTGCGGAAAAATGATTTTAGGCTCGGACAGCCACACCCGTTACGGCGCGTTAGGAACAATGGCGGTCGGCGAAGGCGGCGGAGAACTCGCGAAACAGTTAGTGAACAAAACCTACGATATGGCGTATCCGCAAGTGGTGGGTATTTGTCTTGAAGGCGAGATGGCGAAGGGAGTAGGGCCGCAGGACGTTGCGCTTGCGATTATCGGAGAAGTTTTCAACAGCGGCTATGTAAAAAATAAAGTTATGGAATTTGTCGGGGACGGCATTGATAAACTGCCTATAGATTTCCGCAACGGAATTGATGTGATGACGACAGAGACCGCCTGCTGGTCTTCGATATGGAAAACTGATGACAAGGTAAAAACATATCTTAAAGAGCGGGGCAGGGCAGGCGATTATAAAGAGCTTAAACCTGCCGCCGCCGCCTACTATGAAGGATTTATCAAAATTGATTTATCAAAAATAGAGCCGTGTATCGCTCTTCCGTTTCACCCGAGCAACGTATACGCAATTAAAGAACTGCAAAAAAACGCAAAAGATATTTTCGCCAAGATTGAAAAAGAAAATAAAGAAACGGGACTTAACCTGAACCTCGGCGTTAAATGCCATGACGGCGGAATATGGGCGGATCAGGCGATTATCGCAGGCTGTTCAGGCGGAATTTTTTCCAACATTATGGCGGCGGCGGATATATTAAAGGGACATTCAACGGGAAACGGTAATTTTTCTTTAAGCGTGTACCCCGAAAGCCAGCCTACTTATCTTGAATTGGTGAAAAACGGCGCGGCGGAAACATTTATGAAAGCCGGAGTTCTTGTGCGCGAAGCCTTCTGCGGCCCTTGTTTTGGAGCCGGAGATACGCCTGCGAATAACGAGCTTTCCATCCGCCACGTTACGCGAAATTTCCCGAACCGTGAAGGTTCGAAACCCAATGACGGGCAGATTGCCTCTGTCGCTCTTATGGACGCGCGTTCAATCGCCGCGACGGCGGTTAACGGAGGAAAAATTACCTCTGCGGCTGATATTGATGTAAAATACGGCAAATACAAATTCTTTTTTGACAAAACCATTTACGGTAAGCGCGTGTACAACGGCGTTGGAAGCTCAAATTCGCAAGCGGAATTGACATTCGGTCCGAATATAAAAGACTGGCCGAAAATGCCAGCTCTTCCTGAAAACCTTTTAATAAAAGTGGTAAGTTTTATCACAGACGCCGTAACCACCACCGATGAACTTATCCCTTCCGGGGAAACTTCATCGTACCGCTCAAATCCGCTGAAGCTGGCGGAATTCACTTTAAGCCGTAAAGACCCAGCATACGTTAAGCGGGCAAAAGAAATACAGGCTCTTGAGGAGCAAAGGGGTAAAGGCGGCGCGGATGTAGAATTACAAAAGATACTGCAAAAAATAAAGGGAATTACCGGCTGTTCGGAGTTGGGGCTTGCAAATATCGGCATAGGAAGCGCGATTTTTGCCCGCAAACCCGGGGACGGCTCCGCGAGGGAGCAAGCCGCTTCCTGCCAGCGCGTACTTGGCGCGTCCGCGAATCTCGCTCTTGAATACGCGACAAAGCGTTACAGATCGAACCTTATCAACTGGGGAATATTGCCTTTCCTTGTTACGGACGAAGGCGCTTTCTCAAACGGCGATTATATCTTCTTCCCCGGAATTAAATCCGCAGTTCAAGAAAAGAAGGAGCAAATTTCAGGCTTCGTGTTAGGTGAAACAACCAAAGAAATAAAAGCCGCCCTCGGCGAACTGACTGACGCTGAAAGGCAGATATTGATAGACGGCTGTTTGATCAATTACTACGCGCAGAAATAGATTAGGGAGTAGGGAATGGGGAGTAGGGAGTAGATTTTTATTTGTAATCTGGTCGTGTTGCCATCATAAATAGTTTTCATAGCAACCCTCTCTACCCCCCATTCCCCACATTGTGAATCTCTTGTGCGCTATACGAAATTTGTCTGTGCAGTAAGGGCTGAGTGATGTAAAAACATTTTCTGCGGGTTCTCTGCCGGAGAGACATTGAAAAGGTCTCGTAGGCAGATTCTTCCCAGAGTTTTTACAGCGCGCAGACTGCCCTTACTGCACAGAACAGCGTTTTAAAGCATACGCTTCATTTTTATTAGTGATTAGGCTTTTCTCATCTCGCTTGTCTTGCGATAATCTGCTTGTCATTTAATAACTGCCTGTCATTCGGAAACTCCGCAAGCCCCTCATTTAAAATACGTTCCGCCTCTGCAAAGTTTTTTTTGTTCCATTCGGAAGCGAAACGGTTGTGATAATCCGCCGCAAGATTAGTCTTGTACGCGCGCAAAGACTGTTCCAGTTCCCTGTTCGCCCCGTATTTGGAAAGAGCGTCCTCCAAATAACCGATCGCCGCGCGCCAGTCCCTGAGCGGAGGCGCGCTTAGATTAGCCGCTGTTTTTTGAATAGTGAAAGTTAACAATTCTGACGCTCTTTTTTCCGGCAGTCTTCCGCCGCTTCGCGCCTGTTCAATAGCGGAAATTATTTCGTTTCCTTCGGCGGTTGTTTTAAAATTGCCCGCCCTGTTAAAAAGATCAGCGTCAACAATTAATATGTCAAATTGAGCGTAGTTGGCTTCCGTTATGTGCTGCTTTTGGTTCTCAAGAAAATTACGCGCGTCCTGAATTTTTTTTTCTTTAATGAACCTTGTTATCCTGTTATTCACGGCGGCAAAAAGAAATTCCTGCCACCTTTTAGCGTCAGGATAACTTGAAGATGCGAAAACAGCCCAGCGAATGCCGTCTTCTTCCCTGTTGCCGCGTAAAAGCGAAGCGCCGTAATTTAACAGCCTGTCCATAATGTCTTTTCTTGGGTCGGTAAATAAAAATTCAGATGCCGGTATTTCGGCTGTGTTTGAATACGCGCCGCCAAGAAGCAAAGCCGCGCGGTCAACGGCAAGAGGGACGGCGGCGGAAAAATTATTCGCCCTTTCAAAATCGCCTATTCTGTTATTCAAAATTAAGGAGACAAGTTCAATCTGGCTTATTGTCTGCCGGTCGCGGTAATTCTGAGGCGGCACGTACGCGAATCCCGTCGTCTTTCCGCTTGAGTCGTGAAATTCCTTGCGGTTCCCCGGATCAAAACCGTATGGGTTTGTCGTTTCAACGTCAAAATTCTGCCCGTTAATATGAACCATCGCAAAGGCGTGATCTTTTGTCATAACTCCGCTTGTGTTAATATTCGCTGATTTACAGAGAATAATATAAAGCACGGCGGAAGAAACGCAGTTAAACCTTCCGCTGGAAAGAAGGGTGTCCAACCTAGTTTGGTAAAGCGAATACGATTTTAACATATTTTTATGCATATAATTCAGGATAAAATCGGCTTTTTCTTTTTCGGAAAAAGCGGGATCAATGGCGGCGTTTAAGTCCGTAACGGAGGAATTTATTTTTTCAATTCCCGACAAAGAAACGTCCCCTGACGCCCAAAGGCTTATTTCCGCGAGCGTGTTCCATGAATAACCGGATTGCGCGCCCAAACGGTAAAAAACAAGAGCCTTTGAATCCGGTTCAACGCGCGGAAAGGCGTTCTGCGCGCGAATTTTTACTGAAGAGCCGAAAAATATCATCAAAATAACAAACAGCGTAATTGACGGTTTTAAGTTCACAATTTATTATAAACTAATTAGTAATAAGTGTATACGTTTGGGAGAAAGGATGTCTGATTTAACAGCGGATTTAATAATTGTTGGCGCGGGTCCCTCAGGGCTTACCGCCGCGCAGTATGGCTCAAGGGCGAATTTAAAAGTTCTTGTAATTGAACAAACGTCCGTCGGAGGGCAGGCTCTGGTTATTGACGCGCTGGAAAATTATCCCGGTAATGTCGGCGGCGAAGGTTATGGGCCGAAATCAGGCTATGAGTTTGTCATGGATTTGCACCGTCAGGCGGAATCGTTTGGCGCGTCGTTTTTTTTCGGCGAAGTAAGTTCGATAAAAAAAGACGGCAATATTTTTTATGTTAATTTGTCCGACGGCGTTGTATATGCCTCTTACGCGGTTATTATCGCCACCGGAGCGAAACCGCGCCTGCTGGACGTGCCGGGAGAAAAAGAATTTTTAGGAAAAGGCGTTTCTTACTGCGCCACCTGCGACGGTAATTTTTTTAAAGGCAAAAAAATTTTTGTGGCAGGAGGAGGAGACGCCGCCTGTGATGAAGCGCGATACCTTTCCCGCCTTACGGATAAAATTGTAATGGTTCACCGCCGTGATGTTTTCCGCGCGCAAAAAGCCCTCGCCCAAAGAACGCTGGAAAACCCTAATATTGAAGTGCGGTTTAATACGGTAATTAAAGAAATTAAAGGCGGCGCAAAGGTGAGCTCGGTTGTTACAGCGGACGCTAAAACAGGCGAAACGCGCGAAGAAGAGACGGACGCCGTTTTTATTTTTGCCGGAACTGTTCCGCAGTCCGCTCTGGCGGCAGGGTTGGGCGCGGCATTAGACGCAAACGGACATATAATTGCCGATCAAAAAATGGCGACTAATATTGCCGGGCTTTATGCCGCAGGCGACGTAAGGTCTGGGGCTTTCCGGCAGGTTGTAACGGCGGCGGCTGACGGCGCGGTTGCGGCGCATAACGCATCGGAGTATATTGATGAAACAAAAAAATAAACGCCGTAAATTTAAATCATTCTTTTTTTGCCTGTTATGCGCAAATTTAATATTTAACGCGGCGGCTGTTTTCCCATTAAGCTTTAATGATTCAGGGACTCCGGCGGAACTTGCGGCCGCCATTGAAAACGCCATGACGGACGAACAGGCGCTTGCGCAGGTTTTCATGCTCGGCTGGCTTGGGGAAGAGCCGTCCCCGTTAATTATGGACTGGATTATCCAAAGAAACATAGGCGGAGTGAAAATTTTCGGCTGGAATACTTCTGACACGCGCAAACTTGCGGAAACAGTGGGCGTTTTTCAAAACGCCAGTTTAAACGGCCCCTTTAACATTCCGCTTCTTGTGGCGACGGATCAGGAGGGCGGCTGGATACGCCATATAAAAGGCGATACAAGCGAAACGCCCGGAAATATGGCGATAGGCGCGTCAGGCTATCCGCGCGACGCGTACTTGTCAGGTTATTATATAGGAAAAGAATTGGCACTTCTTGGGGTTAATATGAATTTCGCCCCCACAGTCGATCTTTTTACAAACCGCGATTCAAAGCTGATAGGCCCGCGCGCGTTTGGAAGCGATCCTGTAAGAGCCGGAATTTTAGGCGCGGCGTTCGTGAAAGGACAGCTTGCGGCCGGAGTTATTCCGACGGCGAAACATTACCCCGGCCACGGGGATACTGACCTTGACTCCCACGGAATTTTGCCAAGAATAGAAATTTCATTTAACACCCTTTGGGAGAGGGAGCTTGTTCCATACCGCATGCTGTCTTCGGAAGGACTGCCTGCCGTTATGAGCGGACACCTTGCGTTCCCGCTAACGCAGGCCGGCGCGGCTCCGGCTTCGCTTTCATCGTGGTTTCTCCGCGACGTGTTGCGCGAAAGAATAGGATTTAAAGGCGTTGTAATAACCGATGATTTAATGATGGTAGGCGCTACGTCTTATATGGGTTCGCTCGCGCGTACCGCGAAACAGGCGATAATCGCCGGTAACGACATTATAATGTTTTCAAGTACTCCGTTTTTTTATGATCCGGTATGGACATTTCTTATTAATTCCATGAGGGAGGAAGATGATTTCCGCCGGCATGTAAGGGCTTCAGCCAGAAAAGTGCTGGAGTTAAAATTAACTTATATGCGCGGCAATTCTAAAGTTCCGTATGTTCCCGACTTAAAAAAAATAGAAAAAGGGCTGAATGATCCGGAGGGAACCGCTTATTTTTTAAACCTCGCCGCTAGGAGCGTAACAATAGTAAAACCGGTTCCGTCCGATTCTGTTTTTCCTATAAAAAAAGAAACCGCAGGCCGCGTTCTTTTAGCCGGAAAATTCCCGTTTTTTTTCAATTACGGAAGGGCGGCGTTTCCGAACGCTTCGATTTACCGTTTTTCCGCTTCCGCGGAGCCTGACGATATTGTATATTACGCGAATAACGCGGATACGATAATTTTTTGCCTTTCAGACAGTTTTGATCTGCGCCTTCTGCGTACCTTGCAGTATTTAAATAAAAAAGTGATAGTTCTTTCTATATTAAGTCCCGCTTATCTTGACAGCGTTAAATGGGTAACGGGCGCGGTAGCCGTGTACAGTTACGCTTCTGAATCTTTTGCGGCCGGCTTTTCGGCGATAACAGGCAAAATTCCGGCGCAGGGCGTACTTCCGTATGAGTGATTTTTTATGGCGTAAATTTAAAAATAGCGATTTTACGCGCGTTGAAAAACTGCTTATGGGCGCTGAAAACAATTATGTGAACGCCTGCGCTAAATTTATTCTGCAAAAAGAGAATAACGCTGTTTTTTGGGTATTGAGCGGAAAAAACAATGAAATTCATGCGGCAATAATTAGCTGGAAAAGTAATATACTGCCCGTTTTATGCGGCCATGATGATTCCGTAATTAATTTAAATAAAGAATTATTACTGTCTAAGAAAATTCATTCGGCGCAGGGGTTAAAACAAGAAGTAACAGCAGTGGAAAAAGAAATCAGTAAAACCGGCAAAGAGCCTAAAGATATTGCGGATTATGATCTTATGAGCCTTGACGCGCCTCCAAAGAAAAAGAATACTTCACATAATTTTTTAAATATAAAACTAATAACGCCTAAAATGACGGATATTGACGCTGTTGCCCCTTTACAGGCGGAATATGAGAAAGAGGAAGTTCTTCCCAAAGGCGCGGTTTTCAGCCCCGCGTCAAGCAGAGTGAATACTGCGAATATTATCGCAAAGGGGCAGGTTTTAGCGGCGGAAATTGACGGACGGTTTGTGGGAAAAATTAACGTAAGCGCGGCATCGTTTACCAGATTTCAGGTAGGCGGAGTTTATGTTCTTCCAGAATATCGCGGAAAAGGAGTGGCAGGCGTAATGGCGTATGAATTTATTTCTTCGCTAATCTCGCAAGGCAAGGGAGTAACGCTTTTTGTAAGAAAAACAAACGCCCCAGCCTGCCGGCTTTATAAAAGTTTAGGTTTTAAAAAAATAAATGATTACCGTATTTCGTACTATTGAACCAATACGGGCGTTTTGGTATAATCCGTTATGGCGTATTTATATGAAACTCATCTTCATACTTCTCCTGTCAGTAAATGCGCTATATCGCGCGGTTCCGATTATATTGCAGGTTATCAGGATTTGGGATACTCAGGGATCATAGTAACCGATCATTTTTTTCATGGAAACTGTTCGTTATCTAAAAGACTTCCGTGGGCGGAATGGGTAAACCGTTTTTGCCAAGGATATGAAGATGCGTATAACGAGGGGTTAAAGCAAAACTTTGACGTTTTCTTCGGCTGGGAAGAGACTTTTGACGGCTATGACGACTATCTTGTTTACGGGCTTGATAAAAATTGGCTGCTTGATCATCCTGAAGTCCGAAATTGGACGAGGGGAGAGCAGTTCCATACCGTAAAAGAATCAGGCGGATGCGTCGTTCAAGCCCATCCCTTCAGGCAGAGGGCTTACATTCCTAAAATCGTCCTTTCCACAGGATGCGTAGACGCCGTTGAAGTTGCAAACGGCGGACATGAAGACGTGTCTTTCGACGCCCTTGCCAGCCGTTATGCGAAAAAAATAGGAAAACCGGCTACTGCCGGAACGGATATACATGACGCCGCTGATATTGAATACAACGAAATTTTCGGAATATACACGGAAAACAAATTAAACAGCATTTCGGATTATGTGGGCGTAATTTTGAATAACAAAATAACCGGTTTAAGAATAGATGAAGACCGGATTAAATATCACGGAACTGAAAATGTCAGTCTGACAGTTGAAATACGGGATATAAACGATGAAGTTACAGGGAAACATTGGAAGGAGTTTATATGAATGAAAAAACAGCCCATATTCCGGAACGGATAAAAGAATTAAGGGAGATTCTTGAAATCAGCGCAATAGATATGGCGAAAGAAACCGGCATTCCTTTTGACGTCTACAGCAAATATGAAAACGGCGAACTGGACATACCTATCAGCGTTTTGTATACGGTAGCTGGGCGGCTTGGAACGAATATTACCGTCCTTCTTACCGGAGAAGAGGCGAGGATGGACAGCGCGGCTGTTTGCAGGAAGGATAAGGGAGTGGAGATTGAGCGTTATCCGGGGTATGAATATTCAAGCCTCGCGTATAATTTTAAGCACAGGACAATGGAGCCGTTGCTCGTAACGCTTGATTCGTCAAAGCCTCCGGTTGACCAAGTGTCCCATACGGGGCAGGAGTTTAATTTTGTGGTTGAGGGGCAGGTAAAAGTAACGGTTGTAAAAACCGAACATATTTTGAACTCAGGCGATTCTATTTATTTTGACGCGCGCCTTCCGCACGCGCAATGCGCGGTCAATGGAAAAGCGCAATTTTTAACGGTAATTCAGGAATAATTTATGAATGAAATACTTTCACGCTACCTTCCGCGCATAGATTTTGACAGTTACGAGGATTTTTACGAAAATTACCGGTGCGGCGTGCCGGATAATTTTAACTTTGCCTACGACGTCGTGGACGAATGGGCAAAATTACAGCCTGAAAAACTCGCCCTGCTGTGGACGGATGACGCGCAGGAAATGAAATCTTTTACTTTTGCGGAGATAAAACGCCTGTCAGACAAGGCCGCGAACGCGCTTCTTTCGTTAGGCGTAAAAAAAGGCGACGTAGTCAAACTTATCTTAAAACAGCGTCCCGGCGTATGGGTATTGATGTGCGCCCTTTCAAAAATAGGGGCGATTTGCATTCCCGGCACATATCAGCTAACGGCAAAGGATTTGGAATACCGCTGTAAAATAGCCGACGTAAAGCTTTTAATCACGGTGGACGACAAAGAACTGCTGGATAATATCGCCTGTGCGCGTCCAAACTGCCCGAAACTGGAAAAAATAGCCGTTGTAGGCAAAACAATTCCCGAAGGTTTTATCGACATGAGGGCGGAAATTCAAAAAGCGTCCGAGTATTTTACAAGAGTGGCGACTTTGACAAAAGACCCTATGCTTATTTATTTTTCTTCAGGCACTGCTGGAATGCCTAAAATGGTGCTTCACAACCACAGCCTGCCTTTAGGGCATATTGTTACCGCGAAATACTGGCATTGCGTTGAAGACAACTGCGTTCACCTGACGCAGACTGATTCAGGCTGGGCGAAATTCGCGTGGGGGAAAATTTACGGCCAGTGGATTTGCGGCGCGGCAATCGGAGCTTATGACACGGAAAAATTCACGCCCAAAGGAATGTTAGACGCTATTATGCGGATAAAACCCGTTACTTTTTGCGCGCCTGCGACCGTATTCCGTTATCTGATAAAAGAAGACCTTTCACATTATGACTTTAGTTTTATACGCCACACGTCCGTGGCAGGCGAGCCGTTAAGCCCGGAAGTTTACAATAAATTAAAGGAACTTGCCAATCTTGAAATCCGCGAAGGTTTTGGACAAAGCGAGACTTCCGTAATGGCGGCCGTATTTAAATGGCTGCCTGTAAAACCCGGTTCAATGGGAAAACCCGCGCCGCTTTTCGGCTTAAAATTGTTAGACGAAAATGACGCTGAATGCGACGAAGGCATTGTAGGAAACATGAGCATAACAAGAGCCGGAAAAAATATGTACGAAAGCGGGGACTGCGAGCCTGACAGCGTGCCGCCCGTAATCGGCAATTCTGATTTTCCGGGCGTTTTCCGCGGTTATTGGAGAGACAAAGAAATAACGGAGAATTCGTGGAGCAACGGAACATACAAAACAGGCGACATGGCGTGGAAAGACGATGACGGCTACCTTTGGTTTGTCGGGCGTAATGACGACGTAATAAAATGTTCAGGCTACCGCATCGGCCCTTTTGAAGTTGAAAGCGCGTTAATGGAACATCCGTCCGTGCTTGAGTGCGCCGTTACCGCTGCCCCCGATCCAATGCGCGGGCAGGTGGTGAAGGCTACAATCGTCCTTGCGCGCGGCTGTACAGGCTCGGAGGAATTAATCCGCGAACTTCAAAACCATGTAAAACACGTAACGGCTCCCTACAAATACCCGCGCATAATTGAATTTGTGCCGGAACTGCCGAAAACAATAAGCGGAAAAATTCAGCGCAACATGATACGTAAAAAAGATTTTAACCCGTAGATGACGAGGATTTTTCAAGATAAGTTTTCGCGGCGTTCGCGGCTTCCTCAAATTCGCTGTGCAGTAAGTGCATTGATATGGCGTAAATTTGCTCTTTAATGAAGAAAGGCCATTTTTTCTGCCCAAGTTCGGTTAATGCGGAGTCAGCCTGCGCTTCATCATAGGCTTCGCTCGCCGTTTGAATAACGCGCATTTTTTCGGATAAAAACTTCTGGTCGTCCTCCGAAATTTTAAATATGGGATCATCGTCTTTTGGTTTTACTTTTTCTATGACTTTCTGCAATGATTCCAAAAACGACGGGGTTTCGTTTATCATTACCTGTATTTCATTCGAACGTCCGGCCATTTCCAGTTTGCGCGCTACGGCGGACAAATCGGCTTCGCCCATGTGGGCGAGCGCGCTTTTCATTGAATGGACGTCGATAACATATTGCCGTATGTCGTCGCTTCTGCGGAACGAATTTGAGAGTATCGCTTTTATTCTTGAGTAGGCGTTTTCAGCGTCGCGCGCGAAAACAGCCCTTAATTCAGGGTCTATTGCCGAAACCGTATCTTTAACGGCATTTTCTGAAATAGCGGCCGCCTGCCGCCTTGCGGCTTCAACTACTTCAGCCGGATATTTGTCGCGCACCAGTTTGTTGAGAATGGCGTTAAGTTCGCGCGTGTCTATAGGCTTGGAAATAAAACCGTCAAACCCGTTTTTTAAAAACATTTCCTCCTGTCCGGCAAGCGCGTTAGCTGTCAACGCTATGACGGGCTGTTTGTAGCCCATCTCCCTTATGATTTTTGCGGCCTCTATGCCGTCCATTTTCGGCATAAAATGGTCTAAGAATATAATGTCGTAAACAGAGCCGTCTTTTATTTTTTTAATCATTTCAAAGCCGCTTGAAGCGGTTTCAATTGACAAGCCGTAGGGGGACATCAACCCTCTTGCCACATACAGGTTTGTTTCCACGTCGTCTATTATTAGAATCTTGCCGTAAGGCATATACTCGCGCGCGACTTGCGTTTTAGTTTTCATTTGCGACAAACTGACGGTGCGGAAATTGTTTAGTTTTTCAGCCGTTTCTTCGCCTAATACTTCCGGGCTTTTTATTGTTTGAGGAAGCAGTACGGTAAATACCGTCCCTTTGCCCGCTTCGCTTTTCACGTCAATTTTGCCGTTCATCATCTGGACAAGCTGTCTTGTAATGCTCATTCCAAGCCCAGTGCCTTCGATTGTGCGGTTTACGTCCAAATTAAAGCGGGTGAATTCTTCAAACAGCTTGTCCAACTGTTCCGCCGTCATTCCCTGCCCCGTGTCCGCTATGCTGAAAATAAGGTTTACAAGGGAAGAATCTTCATTATTACGCCCGGCGGAAATCAACATGGAAATTTCGCCTTTGTCGGTGTATTTAAAGGCGTTGGAAAGCAGGTTATTCATAATTTGTTTAATGCGAAGTTCGTCCCCGTACAGCGTTGACGGGACGTCCGCATCGACATGAAGGGTAAATTTAATCTGTTTGTGGTCATATAAAATAGCGTTAAGGTGAACTGTGTCGTTTATCAGGCTTGGGACGTCGTAGTTCGCAAGGGAGAGTTCCAGTTTGCCGGATTCAATTTTTGACATGTCAAGTATGTTGTTGATAATTCCAAGAAGCATATAACCTGAATTGTTAATTTTCAGCAGGGCTTCCTGCATATCGCCGGGAAGAGTTTCTTTTTGCAGTTGAATTTCCGTTATGCCGAGAATGGCGTTCATCGGCGTGCGTATTTCGTGGCTCATCTTCGCCAGAAAACTGCTCTTTGCCGTGTTAGCCTGAATCGCCTGATCTTTTGCGGCGATTAATTCCGTTACGTCAACTGAATGCTGGATATGGACGATTTCCCCGTTAGACCATTCCATGTAACGGCTTGTATTGCGGTATAGGCGGTTGGTAATAGGGTTTTTCCTTTCCCATACGACAGTGTCGTACGGGTCTTTGTCAAGCTGGAAACAAGGGCAGAAATCGCACATTCTATCCTCGTTTTTAAAGAACAGTTTGTAACAGAACTGCCCTATGCACTCGCCTTCAATGTTAAAATGTTTCTTCATGAAGTTGTTTACAAACAGAATTTCTCCGGTATGGGGGACGGTAACGTAAATCATCGCGTCAAGGCTGTTAAGCATATTTTCCATAAGGCTTAAGGATTGCTTTGACTGGTTCATTTGGGTAACGGCGGATTTTATTTCTCGTAAATCGCGGACATAAGCCGCCAAAACAAAATCGTCATAATGTTTAACGCGCACAAGCGTAACTTCGCACGGTATCGGATCGCCCTTCAGGTTCTGATGCATCCATTCAATTTTTAAATAACCGTCCGCAAAAGCCTTGTTAAGATATTCAAACTTTTTCTTTTTTGACAATTTTCTGTCCGGCTGGTATTCCGGCGAGAAATCTTCAAATCTTTCCAGATATTCCCGCTTGTTTGATATGCCGAATAATTTAAGCATTCCTTCGTTGCAGTCCAAAATGTTATAATTGGCGTCGTGATAACTTGCGCCTAACGGCATGGCTTCAAACATGACCTTTACGCGCTCGTCAGATTCGCGTATTTTAACAATCTGCAAATTTCTGTCTATGGAGTTGGTTACCATTAACCCGAGGGACGTTAATATCTGGATTTCTTCATATGAAAAAACGCGCTCCAAATGACAGTCGTCAATCCTGAAAAGCCCCCAAAAATTGTCTTCTAAGAATATGGGAATAATAATAATGGATTTAATTTCGTATGGCTTTAAAAATTCCCGGTCTTCTTCCGGCAAATCTGACAATGGCGCGTTTATGTATTCGCCGTGCAAAAACAGGCTTTTCCATTCCGGCTTCGCGCTGTATGGAAAGTGCAAACCGGCGGGCAGGCGCACGCTGTTTTTGCCGCGTTCGCTAAGCCATTCGTATCTGTGGACAAAATGAAGTTCGCCGTCTATCGTCTCGTTACGCCAAATTTGAACGCGGTCAACGTCCATGCAAAGCCCTATAAGTTCAAAACTCTTTAACAGCGAATTTTTAAAAGATTTTTCATCATTGACGGAGAGCAAAAGGCCGGCCGCGCTGTTCACGGTATTCAGCAATCTTTCGCGTTCCCGCGTTTTTATTATCATTTGTTTTAAGTTGCGCAAATCGCGCATATAGGAAGTAACGATAAATTCATCGTTATGTTTAGTCCGCACGAGGGTTATTTCACACGGTATCGGCTCGCCGTCAGGCCTTTGGTGCATCCACTCAAACCTGCAGGAGCCTTCGTTATATGTTTTGTCGAGCAGTTCGGACATTAATTCGCTTGACAGCTTCCCGTCCGGCTGGCGCTCAGGCGAAAGCAGGTGAAAATTCTCCAGATATTCCTTTTTGCTTGAAAACCCGAACATCTTGACCGCGCTGTCATTGCAGTCAAAAAATTCAAAGTTTTTATTATGGATGTTTGCGCCTAACGGCATGGAGTCAAAAATAATTCTCATGCGTTTTTCCGCCGCGCTTTTTTCGGCGTTAATGCGCAGGAATATTGTAATGAGCGTTACCGCCAGCAGTGAGCCAAGCGTTATAAGCCCGATTCTAAAAAAAATCGCCTGTATAGAGCGTATGTCGCTATTTTTCGCTATGATGTTTTTTATAATGTCGATTTTAACGCCGGTAAATAAAATGCCGATAACTTCGTCCGTGCCGCCGTTAATAATCGGGCGGTAAACGGTAAGGTACTCATTGCCAAGAACGACGTCTTTGCCTGAGTATTCCGCGCCGGACTGAATGGAAGGATACGCCGCGCTTTTTGTTTCAAGCAGGGTGTCTGTAAGCGGTTTTTCGTTTGAATCGACAATGTTGGAAGCCACACAGCGGAAGCTCCCGTCTTCTTTAACGTAAACTGCCGCTTCTATTCCCAAATCATTTGAAAGCCGCTCAATAAGGGCTTTGCCGTCCAAAAGGGACAAGCCATGCCCGTTTATAAAACCGCCGTCTTGAAGCCGCAGGGCTTCCTGTTCATTTTTTAGAATAGATTCAAAATAGACCATGTCGCTTTTAAGTTTTTCATTTTCAAAAAAGATTGCGTTTTCAAAATTTATGGCTTCCATGTTGTAGATGTTCATAATGGAAACAGCTATAAGCGACAGGAGAATTAAAACGGCGGCGGCTCCAGTTATCGTTGAACGTATACCCATGTAAACCCATTCCCTTTCGTACGCTATTAACATAGGACTTGTCCGGAAATTTCAGTTCCCGGACAACTTTATACAGCGTCCATCAAGTTATTTTTGCCTAATGGCCGCTGTAAGATTCTCTTACATCTTTAAACTGCTCCTGTACGTCAAGAAATACTTCGACTATTTTAGGGTCGAACTGTATGCCGGAATTTGTCGTAATAATGCTGACCGCTTCTTCGTTGGGCAGGGCTTCTTTGTAAGGGCGTTTGGATAAAAGCGCGTCATATACGTCAACAATCGCCATAATGCGCCCATGCAGAGGAATTTCCGTCCCTTTCAGCCCGAACGGATAACCAGTGCCGTCCCAGTGTTCATGGTGGTATTCGGCAAATAATTTTGCGTTATGCAAAAATTCTTCCTCGCCCGTCTGGTTTATCATTCTGTCGATAATTTTTACGCCTTCAGTGGGGTGTAATTTTACCTTCTCATATTCATCGGCGTCCAATTTGTCGTGTTTGTTTAAAATTGTGTCCACCACGCTGATTTTTCCCATGTCATGCAATCGGGCGGCTGAAGCGACTTTTTCAATATCCCATTTGGATATTTCGTCGGCGTATACGCCGCGTTCTTCCATTGCTTTTACCAGTATTTTGATATAGTTTGCCGTGCGGTCATTGTGTCCGCCCGTGTCATGGTCGCGTTCTTCCACAACGTTTGCGAAGACGATCATAATGCCGTTTTGCAGGCGTTTGATTCTTTTTGTCCGCTCTATTATTATGTCTTCGATGTCCAACTGCGTTTTAATCCGGTGGAGCAGTACCGGCGTGGAAAACGGCTTTGAAATGAAGTCCACCACGCCCATGTCAAAACCTCTGGCTTCAATGTCATCGTCCGTATAACTTGTAAGAAACATGACGGGAATATCCGCGTACAGGGGGTTGGATTTTAAAATTTGCAGAGCTTCAAACCCGTCCATTCCCGGCATTTGAATATCCAGAATTATTAAGTCGGGAATAATTTTTTCCAAAAGCGAAAACATCTTTACGCCGGACAACATAGTTAATACTCTGTATTGGCCTTCTAACGCTTTTTTCGCTATTGAAAGGCTTGTATCGCTGTCATCAACCATAAATATAGTTTTCATAATTCCACTCTTTTTCTAAAATGAGTTTTTCAGCCTCGAACCCATAAGTCAAGCATTAAACGTCAAAACGGCGGATAATAATACTAAAGGCATTAAAAAACACCGCTTATCTTAAATTATTTGCCTGTTTAGCCGTTTTGTCAACGAAAATTTTTACAATTTATTTTGTTTTTTCGGTTTATTGTCTTCCGCGCGGTTCGTAAATTTCTTAAAAAACAGCAGTTTTTATGACTGCAGGCCGACATTGACATATTTTTACTTTTTGGTTTAATATTGAACTATGTTTATCGGCGCGGAATTTATACCTATCCATTGGTTTTGGGTAGCCCTTACTGTCATTTTTACGATTATCGAGGTTTTTACCCTAGGGCTTACAACTATATGGTTCGCCATTTCCGCCCTTGTCATGGTTTTCCTCTCCTTCCTGCGCATACCGCTTGTTTTTCAAATTCTGATTTTCCTTGCCATTTCGGCAGTCCTGCTTTTCTTTACCCGCCCCATAGCGATAAAAAAATTGAAAATCGGCAAGGAAAAAACCAACGTTGACAGTCTGGCGGGAAAGTGCGCCCTTGTAACAAAAAAGATAACAGAGTTTGACAACGGAGAGGTTAAAATAAACGGACTTATTTGGACGGCGAGAACGGAAGACGGCTCCATTTTAACGGAAGGAAACAAGTGCGAAATAGTGAGGATCGAGGGCGTTCACGCAATTGTAAAAGCATACAATGAAAATAAAAACGATGGAGTTTCCGCTGATGAATCGTCATCAGCATAAAATAATTTTATAAGAGGTATATTATGTGGTCAATTATCGTTATAGGGGCGTTTGTATTAATATTAATTATTTCCAATGTAAGGATTGTATCCCAATCCAACGCGTTTGTAATTGAGCGTCTTGGAGCGTACAATTCAACATGGAGCACAGGCATTCATGTAAAAATGCCGTTTATTGACCGTATAGCAAGCAGTGTTTCGCTTAAAGAACAGGTAGCCGACTTTGCTCCTCAGCCTGTAATTACCAAAGACAATGTTACAATGATGATAGATACCGTAATATATATGCAGATAACAGACCCCAAGCTGTACACATACGGCGTTATAAACCCGATGAGCGCGATTGAAAACCTTACCAGTACCACATTGCGTAACATCATCGGGGAACTGGAGCTTGACGAGACTCTTACAAGCCGCGACATGATCAATACCAGAATGAGAACGGTGCTTGATGAAGCGACAGACCCTTGGGGTATTAAGGTAAACCGTGTCGAGGTAAAAAACATCGCTCCGCCTAAGAGCATTCAGGAAGCGATGGAAAAGCAGATGAGAGCCGAACGCGAAAGACGCGAATCAATTTTAAAAGCCGAAG
>Ga0268262_10001966_pt1 | contig 24342 bp, 18 predicted proteins | sample TergutNc150P3_FD_190354 | JGI IMG/M metagenome (GOLD analysis project Ga0268262, IMG submission 190354) | Nasutitermes corniger P3 segment gut microbial community from laboratory colony in Florida, USA - Nc150 P3 (SPAdes) (version 2) | ecosystem: Host-associated > Arthropoda: Insects >...
AAACCAATTGTCTTTGGAGGCTTTGCCGTCGCTCATGTCGTCGTCCATATAGTTAATGTTCCGAAAGTAGGTTTCGTCGCAGTCGAACCTCGTAGCCGTCCACCAATAACCGTTGCCTTTTTTGCCGACATCCACGATGTTGCCGCCGTTTCTACCGAGGCCGCCGCCCGGCATGGCTGAAAAGAAGAATTCATCCGTGCCGTTAACGCCGTTATTGCGCTTATCGCGGAACTCCCAACCGTCTCTCGTTTTCAACTTCTTGCCCGCGCCTAACCAATCGACATAATCGGTACCGTAGCCCCGAATAGAATCGCCGTGACTAATCCGCCGTTTGCCCCCTACGGCCTTGCCCAAATCATTCCATTCCTCGCGAGACGGCAAACGCCATCCCGCCGGACACGCCTTCATCGCCGCGTCCCAAGTATACAGCCTGCCGTATTTATTGCAGTAAGAATTGCTGTCGTTATAGCACCGAGAGACGTTCGCCATCGGATACTTGAGGTTTTGCGCCATCCACGTCTTGCCGCCTATCGCCACCGTCCTATATCTCCTGCCGTCTCTTGTATCGGTGAAATAACCTGACATTTCCTTAAATTTCTCTTTCCATTCTTTCTCTCTCTTGTCATTGTATTTCCAAAACCATGCGCTCTTTACGAAAATCGCGCTGTCGCCGTCTTTATAGGTAAGAATAAGTTCGTCGCCCGACAATTCGTAACCGACGACAGTCTTATGGCCCATAAGAAAAATATAAAACTGCCGACGGAAACGTTTGGAAGACGCCGAATCCGCAGAAGAACATTCATATTGCCACGTAGTGCGGCAATCGTTCACCACAGCCGTTCCGTCTTTAAGGATTAAAAGTTCCCACAGTTCGCGCTCTTTAGCCCCTTCAAAGAACTCCCAGCGTTGTCCAAGAATCTCCGCCTGCCAGCCGCCGTCGCCGTCCCAGCCCGCCGGCGGACAATCCGCCGCGACAGCCGATACCGCCGCCAACAGCGCCGCCGTCGTAACCGCCGTAATCCGTACAAGTCCGCGCATTGGGTTGACCCTTTGGGTTAAGTGGTAAGTGGTAATATACATCATTCCCCGACAAAAAAGGGCGAGAACGCGTCCCCGCCCCTACGACTGCCGACAATAGCGCTCCGAACGACTTAAATCTTTTCGACTTCCGCTTCCGTCAGTTCCACAATCCTTGCGATCTCCGATGCGGTCATCCCCTTTTTTCTGAGTTCGTGGACGATTTTACGCGTAGATTCTTCAATTTTGCGCTTGGCGTCTTCTATTTCGCGCTTGGCGTCTTCCGTCTCGCGCTTGGCGGTGGCTAGTTCCTGTGCTAGTTTCTCCATTTTGTCGTATTGTTCGCCGAACATTTGGCGCATTGCTCGTTGGTAATACTCTTCTTCGTCTAGTTCTTTGCGGGTTTCCGAGTCGGCGGCGGCGTAGCGCAGGATGTCAAGCGTCTCTTTTAGTTCCGGATCATCAACGTTTAGCGCGTAGTCTTTTGTAGTCTCGCTGCCGCTTACGAAGTTCGCTTGCTCGAATATCGACAGCAGTTTGTCGAGTCTTGTGTTTAAACTAGGCTTTATTCTCTTTGTTTGGACAAAATACGCCGTGTGCGTCAACTTCTCCACAAACGGATCGTGCGAGTTAAGCGATTCGCCGGTGCGCAAGTCGCGGCAAACCGGAAATTTGCCGAACGCTACGGAATCGACGGTGAGGTTGAAGCCTAATATGTATATTGAGATTATCGGCAGGGTTGATTTAATATACTCCGTACCCAAGTATTCCCTGAAACGGTCAATGTCGGCAAGGTTCTTGGCTTTCTGCATCTCTATGAGCACACGCTTCTCCTCGCCGGACACGTTCTTTATGGTCGCGGCGAAATCCATGCGGAAAAGGGTGAGCGTCCCGCTGTCCTTGTCGCGCTTTGTGTGCTCGCTGACTGTCGGCGTTAGTGAAACCACGTTGCAATCGAGAATCGTCCCGATCAAAAACTTCGCCACGCGGTCATTTTCCAGTAACCGCTTGAATATCACGTCGTAGATAGGGTTGGCGATTATCACGCCTCACGCTCCTCTTTGATTTAACCGCTAATAGATACCACGCATAAACTCAATAATTAATATAATATTTGCCAAGACGAATCGCCAAATAAAAAAATAATTCATAAACGGCCGCTTCAAAGTCTTTTTTAGACGGAAGGCTGCGCCTTCCATATTATATCTTTAATTCCGCAACTTTTTTGACGATTTTTGAACGATTTGAACAAAATGAGGATGGTTAATCCAGCGTAAAATGTAGGGATTTATTATCTGCTTTCAGCCTCTGCTGTCATACCTTCAGGAAACGCGGCTAAACACAGTGTCTCAAATATTGCGATTAAGACTTCTTTTTGTGCCATAATAGTCCTTTAGCACTTCGTTAAAAGGTTCTGTGAGCGCGTCTAAAGAAGCGATGAAGCTCTCTGTTGTGAGCCGATCCGCGCTATTCGGGTTTTTTGTAGCTTTGGATGGGGGCTTAGAGACCGACTTCTTTAAATAGTCATTCATCATCTCCATAGTCACCTTTGTACCGTCGTATACCGCTTCCATTAAAACCTTCCTTCGCTATGAGGAGATAAAACTATGCTTTATTATAATATACTATACTTGCGCTGTTGAAGTCAATGCTTTTTTGACTTTTTTATATGTTCGTCCACGGAAGCTCCGGTATCTCACCTCGAATTTCACCAAAATTAGCCATAAGCCACAATATATTGTATAAAATCACCATAAACTACAACTGTTACACAATATATAGTATGGGCGCAATAGGTTTTAGTACGTAATTCAATATCCGCCAAGAAGTTGCGGAATTAAATATATAATTCCCAAAATAATTATTCCGCGCAGGATCCGTCAATAAAAATCTTTTTTTGACTTTTTCTGAAAAAATGTATATTTTATAGTGTAGCCAAGTCATTATAATGATTTGTGGGTTGAAACAATGTTTTTTACTTACACGCGGTGAGGCCACAAACATGCTTTGCGGCCTCTTTACTCACCGTCGGGCCTCCCCAAAAAATATTTGACTTTCGGCGCGGAAAGCGGTATATTAGATAAAGAGGGGGGGTAAGGCTGTGGATCTTAGACGAATAGAGGGCGAGTGGGGCGATAATAGGAGGGCGTGATGATAACTTTACACGAAGCTTATTTGAAAGCTAAAAGCGATAGGGAGAAGAAAGGCCTTACTCGCTTGATTTCATGTAGAGACTACGGGGATTTTTGGGGATTTGATTTTATAAACCCGCTGAAGGAAAAGGGCGATGGGCGGGCGGATATTACCGTAAACAAAAAAACGGGCGATATTCGCTATTTCAATCCAATAATGGACTTTGACTTATTCGAGAAAGCAATACGCATACCCATCGAACAATTCGACGAATACAACGTGGCGGTCTAAGCAGGGAATGCAATTCCGTCGGGCCTCCCCAAAAAATATTTGACTTTCGGCGCGGAAAGCGGTATATTAGATAAAGAGGGGGGTAAGGCTGTGGATCTTAGACGAATAGAGGGCGAGTGGGGCAATAAAGAGAACTTGGAGGCGATAAATCCCGATTTTTGGACGCAAGACAACAAGTATACCAAAAATTGCGGAAATTGCGCGGTGGCTACTGAGTTGCGCCATCAGGGTTACGACGTGGAAGCTAGGCCGGGGTTAGGGATGACCCTCAACGAATTGGCTGACATGTTTGACGGGGCTAAGGTACAGAGAGCGGCACTAATATCAACGACAGATGCGCCTATCGAGATGAAACAAATAGTCGAGCAGGATATATTGACTTGGGGAGAAGGAGCAAGGGGCGCCATTAGAGGGGATTGGGTATTGGCTCCCAATGATTATCCCGGCCACCTATTTTCGTTGGTGGTGCGCGATGGCGTTGTTCGGTATGACGATGGTCAAAGCGGCAAAGAGAACGTGAAGTATTTGGAAAGTATGAAAGCGCAGCCTGTAGCATACGTCAGGCTTGATAACACAAGGCCTAACGATAAGGTCTTAAACGCAGTAAAAAATAGGAGGACGTGATGATACTTTTACACGAAGCTTATCTTAAAGCGAAAAACGAAGAGGCGAAAGATGGCTTAACTCGCTTGATCGACTGTAGGGACTACGGGGATTCTTGGGGCTTTTGTTTTGTACCCCATATAAAAAAGGAAGAGGTTAACGGCGGCGCATATATTACCGTAAACAAAAAAACGGGCGATATTCGCTATTTCAATCCAATAATGGACTTTGACTTATTCGAGAAAGCAATACGCATACCCATCGAACAATTCGACGAATACAACGTGGCGGTCTGAGTTGAGCTGAGATGGGAATGAATAATACTCATAGATACACAATAACAAGGAGGCTGTATGGCTGTAAAGAAGAAAACAACGAAAAAGGCGGCGAAAAGAAGCTCCTCGGTGAAGAAAACCGTTCCGAAACTGAAAAAGATGTCGGTTGAGGAGTTTTTCGCCGTTATGGCCGAAATTCGCGCTGAAACGGATGCCAGAATGGCGAAGTCCCGCGAAGAGACGGATAAGGCGCTCCAACGATTAACGACAAACCTAGACAATAGTTACGGCGGAGTAAGCCGAAGACTAGGCACGTTGACGGAACTTGTCATCGTCCCAAAATTACGTCACAACATGAACGAGCAAGGCCATAATTTTGACCGCGCGGAGCCGGATGCGTTGATCCGCGGCGTTATCGGCGGCAGAAAAGAGGACATCGCCCAAGTGGATATGCTCTTATACGGGCCAACGGAAGCGATGGCTGTTGAAATAAAATCCCGCCTGAGAGAGTCCGCCGTGAGAGAGCATTTGGGGCGTTTGCAGAGCTTACGCTACCACGAGGAAGAAGCCGGTATTAAAGGCAAGAAGCTCTTCGGCGCGGTGGTTGGAGTCGCCATAGATGAATTTGCGAGGAAAGTCGCAAGGGAAAACGGCTTGTACATTGTGAAAATACACGAAGAAGAGGGTAAACTGGACGTAGAAAAACCTGAGGTGTGCAGGACGTGGTAGCGGGTGGGGCCAATGGACTTTGACTTATTCGAGAAAGCAATACGTATACCCATCGAACAATTCGACGAATACAACGTTGCGGTCTGAGTTGAGATGGGAAGGGAATGTATAATACTTATAGATACACAATAACAAGGAGACTGTATGGCTGTAAAGAAGAAAACAACGAAAAAGGCGGCGAAAAGAAGCTCCTCGGTGAAGAAAACCGTTCCGAAACTGAAAAAGATGTCGGTTGAGGAGTTTTTCGCCGTTATGGCCGAAATTCGCGCCGAAACGGATGCCAAAATGGCGAAGTCCCGCGAAGAGGCGGATAAGGCGTTCAAAGAGATGTGTGAGGCAAACCAAAAATCCCACGAAGAGACGGATAAGGCGCTCCAACGATTAACGGAAAACCTAGAGAATACTTACGGCGGAATAAGCTCGCGATTAGGCACGTTAACGGAACTTGTCATCGTCCCAAAATTACGTCACAACATGAACGAGCAAGGCCATCATTTTGACCGCGCGGAGCCGGATACGTTGATTCGCGGCGTTATCGGCGGCAGAAAAGAGGACATCGCCCAAGTGGATATGCTTTTATACGGCCCCGCTGAAGCGATGGCTGTTGAAATAAAATCCCGCCTGAAAGAGGCGGCCGTGAGGGCGCATTTGGGGCGTTTGCAGGGCTTACGCGACCACGAGGAAGAAGCCGGTATTAAAGGCAAGAAACTCTTCGGCGCGGTGGTTGGAGTCGCCATAGATGAATTTGCGAGGAAAGTCGCAAGGGAAAACGGCTTGTACATTGTGAAAATACACGAAGAAGAGGGTAAACTGGACGTAGAAAAACCTGAGGTGTGCAGGACGTGGTAGCAGGTGGGGTCGGGGGCGGAGGCGGGGGGAAATAATACGGGGCGGTACTTGGCTTTGGCCTTGTAACGCCCCGGGTGATTGGGGGGACGGGCGAATTTTAGGTTGCCCGTCCCGATGTTGACTTTTTCTTTTGTACTACACCGCGACTCAATACTACTACTTTTGATTAGAAGTAGAAAGAGAGGTTTAAGCCCGCGCTCATGATTTGAGTGGGGAAGCTCAAGCCGGGGATAGGTACACCCAAATACTGGATAGTGTACTTGAGCGGCTCAATAAAGCTGTACGTGTAGCGGATATCGATTCCAAAATTCGGAGCGAACATATATCCGGCACCGATTACCACGTCTACGTCAACACTAGCCCTTTCCATTTTGAAATTCCACTCTGTCCAATCCATTTCACTTAACGTCTTGGAAGATTCGGTCTTAAGAGTGTCTTTTGCACCGGGCCATGATGCCTCATATTTGTAATCTAACGTTGTAGCGATAGGAATACCGACTTGGACACCGGCCATACCATAATACTTATCTTCGTAAGTATATTGAGCCAAAATCGGAATAGTAACTCTGAACTCGCTAAGGCCATACGTTTGTGATGCATCAACAGTAACTAATTTTGTTTCAAAATGAGGATTACCAATATCTGAAATATCCCAAACTTGCTCTGTGCTAAGGTATGAACGATCATAAGACCATGATCCTATCGTCCTATACCCAAAGGTCGGTTCCACCACCACCGAGATTAGGTCCGGTACCACGGCGTACTTAATCGATAGACCAAGTTCCCCGCCCATACCGTTATCAGACTGGAACGAGTACCCGCCCGGAGGCGTGATTGTGAACAGGTTATAGTTATACCCGCCCCTAACGCCAAACTGCAACCCCTCCGCCGCAAACGCCGACCCAACCGACGTAACCACCAAAGCCGCAGCCAAAGCCGCACCACAGATAAAACGCTTCATTTGTACCTCCAAAAAAGTTTAATTATGGTTAAAAGTAGTCTTTTCCGCAAAAAAAGCCTAAAAAGCGCTTCTTTCACAAAAAAACCGGTTATATTACTAACTTAGACTCTCCCCGAACGGCTTTTGTTACAAAAAAACAGAAAAAACACAATAATACCTACCCAAAAACCGTATTTCTAATACGAATCCCCCTAAATATGCCGTTATCGGGCGTTTTGCCCGCGGGCGCGCCCTTTATGCGCCCTTTCAAGCCCCAGGCGTCCCCCGCCCTAACTTACGGCTTTCCGTAGGGTACGGGCGGTCAATATATGTATTAAAGATACAATATCGCGGTATGAAAAGTCAAATTTTTTTTACAATTTTAAAAATATTTATCAGCCGTCGATCCCATCCCCCCGCGCCGTGATGTATATTAATACACTATGTAGTATAGTGTCCTGGGGCGGTTACACAACCCCTAAACAATGAACCATGAGGTACGGTAACAATGAAGACAGTCTCCGCGTCGTTCCGTGCGCCCGCGTCCGCCCCGTTGCGCCGTCGGGCGCTTGTTTTCGCGTCAATTTTGGCTGTCGGGCTGCTGGCGGCGCCCGCCGGGCTGTTCGCCCAAGACCCTTTGATTTCCACGGAGTCGTCGGCTCGGGGGAGGCGGGAGCATCTCATCCGGGCGGACGAGTGGGGGCGTTACGCGGTGGAGGCCAAGAGTTCGGAGGGGGTGGGGGTGGAGGTGGTAGACAAGCTGCGCGGGGTTATCGCGAGCTGCGAGGCGGACGCGGGGCGCAACGGGCGGCTCGACCTCTTCTTGGAGGCGGGGGAGTACAAGATCTTCACGGAGGGGCCGCGCAACGCGGAGGGGAACGTCCGGCTGGAGGTTACGAAGTTCGCGCCGTTCGACTCGGGGGGCGAGGGCGGCAGGGCGGGCGGCAAGGGGGGGGCGTTCGGGTACTTGGCGCCCTTCGGGCAGGTGTCGACGCGGCTTGCGGACAAGGAGGCGCGGGGGTGGTGGATATTCGTTCCGCGGGACACGCTTGTTTATATAGAGGCGATGGGGCGGCGTTTGAGCAGCCTCGCGCTGTTTAGGGAGCGCCTTATCGCCTCGGCGGGGGGCGACGGGTCTTATAGTTTTGTAAACGGCAGCGTCTCCGGAAAGCCGCTCCACGGGCTGCGCATAGTCAGAAAGCTCACGCGGGGGAAGTATTTGGTAATGGCCTACGGCGGCGCGGTGGACAAATACACGGTTTCCGACAACGCGTCGCCGCTCTATATGCAGTGGATGGTGCGCTCCGTAGAGCCGGGGAGGCCGATTTCCGGGAAGATCGGCGCGAGCGGGATGAGCCGGTTCGCGGCGTACCCGTCGGACAAAGTGTCGCACGTATTGGTGGAGAGCCCGAAGATGCAGAAAATCGCCGTCAAGCCGAGCTACGTGTCGGAGTCGGACGGGGCGTGGCAGATGCGCGATTTTTCCACGGACACCCTCTACCCGAAGCCGCAGAGCGGCTGCTGCCAAGCTAAGGTTATCGAAATCGACCGCGGGCAGATGACGGTGATCACGTTGAGCGGGGCGCCGGGCGCCGAATTTAAGATCACGCCGGCGAACCGCAGGGGCAAGTACAGCTACGACTACACGCCGGAGGCGGACGGGGCGTATCAGATATCCGCGCTGTACACGACGGCTTTCAACGACAACGCGAGCATGTCGGGCTTCTTGGTGGACGGGAAGGACTCCTCCATAGTCGCCCAAAGGGTCGATACCGTCTCGCAGTCCAAGTCGCTGTCACGCACGTTCAACATCGTCAGCGACCAGTGGGCCTCTACGTTCGTTTGGGTAAACGAAGCGGGGCTGTACTCGTTCTCGCCGACGGGGAGCGCCGTCGGCTACCAGTGGCGCTTGAAGCGGTTCTACGTCTACACGCCGCAAAACTACTCCCCGCCCAAGTGGGAGCGCGGCCGGGGGAGCGTCTCGCTTTCCAAGGGGATGTACGAGATAGAGATCATGCCGTCGGGCGAGAAGGGGAACGCGGAGTTTTCGCTCGGTTACGGCGGGAACAGGGGGGATCAGAACGCGGGGGTCAGCCCGAAGGCGGCGCTCGGGCCTCTTGACCTCAAAAAGAACCGCAGCTACCGCTTCTACTTCAACGCGGTGCCGCTGGAACTCGCCTCCATAATAGTGGATAAGTACCCGCCGCCCGCAAAGGAGAGCGTTGCGGACGTGTTCCTCACGGGCGCCGCCGCCGACAAGGCGGATTTGGCCTCCGCTAAGGCAACGGAACTCGCTATGGGCGTTACGCGTTACGCAACCCTCGGCAAGCGCGAGTCGGCGGACTACGGATTCAAGATAAAGGAGGCGGGCATATATAGGGTAGAGACGACAGGCCGTCTGCATACCCAGCTGACGTTGCGCGACCGATTCGGCGGTTTGAGCAAGTCGCAGTCGGGCAACGGGGTGGGGCGCAACGCCCTCGCGGTGGAGTTCTTCCTGCCGGGCGACTACCTCGCGATAGCCGAGACGAAGGGGGAGTCGGCGGGGCGCATGGGCATAGTTTTGAGCAAGGGGGAGCTGCGCAAGGGCGGCTCGCTTCAAGACGGCGTCGACAAGCGGGCGGCGGTAAAGGCGAACAGCGCCGTCGTCTACGATTTCAAGGCGGGTAAAAGGGCGCGTTACCGCTTCGAGTCTTTCGGGGCGGCGGGAAGCCAGGAGATGCGGCTTGAGGATTCGGACGGGTGGCCGCTGATACCCCACGGCGCGGAGGCGCCGCAGGAAGTGACGCTGGACAAGGGGTCGTATAAGCTCTACTCGCTTCCCTGCCCCTACGAAAACTACAGGGTGACGCGCGTGGACGCGGTGAAAGAGCCGCAAAAGCTCAACGGCCCGGGGCCGCACAACATAGCGGTGAACGCGCCCGCGTCGGCCGTTTGGCTGGAGAGCGGCGCAAACTCGGCGGCGCGGTTCCTCTTTGAGATATCGGCGCCCATAGACGCGAAAATATCGCTCTCGCCGGATTTCAAGGGGGCGCTAAAACAACAGGGTAGCAAAGACGCCGCGCCGATAAGCGTCAGCGGAGAGTACAAAGGCGTGTTGCAAAAGGGGAAATACGAAATCGCCGTAACGCCTATCACGCCGCAGAACCACAGCCCGTACGAGTTGGCGGTAACAACGAGCGACCTGATCGCGGGAATCGGTTACGACGTTTACAGCGACCAAACGCTGCGCGTTCCTGTCGGCGAGCGCGGCGGGTACGAGATATTTTCGCAGGGCCGCAGCGAGGTCTCGGCGCGGCTCTACGCGGGCGACAAGAAGACGGAGATCGCCCGAAGCGGCGGCGATCAGCTGGACTGGAACTTCTTCATCTCGGAGCGCTTAGACTCAGGAAGCTACTATTTGCGGCTTATGGGGTTCAACTCAAGCGACGACCCGCCGTCCAAAGTATTTATGCGCCGCGCCGTCGACACCGTGACGGCGCAGATAACGCTGGGGGACGCCGCCGCCCAAAAGAAAAGCGTGCCGCTCTCGTGGAAGCAGGTCGTAGTCCCCATAGCGAACCAATACGGCGACGTGCTGAACATCTCGGTAAGCAGCGGGTCGCAAATCGTGTGCGATCTGGAAACCGCGGACAACCCAAGCCCCGCGAAATCCGGCGGCGCGAGAATAGGCCGCAAGCGGGGCAAGCGGGTCAACATCTCCGCCGCCGTCTCGAAGGGCGCGTCGTACACGTTGCGAATTTGGTCCGACGACAGGCTCGACGACGCGGCGTCGATAGAGATCCGCGCGGCGGAGGCGGCGCCGATCTCATTCGAAAGCGCGCGTAACGGCGTTAGCGGAGAGGCGTTAAAGGACAACGGGAACACGGTCTTCTACAAGATAGACGGAATGGACGCCGGCCCCGGGCACTACGAGCTGATAACAACCGAAAACGAGGTCAGCCGCGCGTCGGGCGCGAATTCGGCGCAGGGGATATTCGAGGAGGAGGAGGGCATGATAGTCGCGAGCGCCGGACGGCAGCTCTTCCTCGGGGTTACGTTCAAGTCGCCGGAAAAATTCCGTTTCGCCTTGGCCCCGGTGCTTATCTCCGACGCGAAAGATGTTTCGGGGAAAAACGAAGGAGCCGAAAAGTCCCGCAAAAACCAGGCGAAATCAGTGGCGAGGGAGGAGATTCCGATTGTGATAAAGCACGGCGGCGACAAAGCCTTCGCCATCGACGCCCCGGCGCGGACGCTGGGCGTGATAACGCTGACCATGCCCGCCGGACAGCCTATAGCCGGACTCTCGTCGCCGGCGCAGACCGCCGCCTTTGTCAGAAACGGAATACCGGTCACGGGCGGGCAGTACATATCGCGCGGCGTCAGCAAAGCGGTAGTGATCCCCGGCGACACCGGCAGAGCAATAGGCTGGAACGCTCAATCGGGCGGGTCGGCGGCGACCGGCGTGAACGCGGTTTTCTCTATGAGAAATTACGCTATGGAGAAATCCGACACCCTGAAAACAGGACGGACGGCGTGGACGGCGAAACAATCGGCCAAGGAGTACCGTCTGCCGCAATCAAGCCCCGTTATCACCATAAAACTATCGCCGCGCACCGGCGTCGCGTACGTGTCGCCTGACGGTCTGAGGGATATGTACTACGGCGGCGACGACGGCGCGCAGTATACGCTGACGCCGTCGGGCGGGCGCTTTTTCCTCTTCGGCGAAAGCGGCGGCGTAGAGTTGGAGATGTACGCTTCGCCGGCGCAAACCGAAAAGAAGAGCGTCGCGCAAACAAACGTTTTAACCGCCGGAGTCGAATTGATAAAACTCCAGCCGGTAGACACGAGGGAGGCGCTCAGGGTCAAAAACGGCGGGAAGCAGGCGCTCTGCCTCTTCAGGTCGGGGTCTATAGAGAGCGTGGACTGGGTCAGCAAATCGGGCGCGATGACGCAAAACGTAAAGGACGGCGGCAAAATCACGGGCGAGAGCGGCGTTCTGCTGGTCAACTACGGCGCGGGCGCGGGAAAACTCAGGCTGTGCAAGGACGACGGCGACATAAACGCCTGCCTATGGGGCGAACCGGCGGCGGCGAAGAAAGAGTCTCTTCCTGTCATAAGGGAGATATCGAGAGTGTCAATGCAGCACGGCGTGAACCTATACGCAATAGAGCTCTCCGAGCCGTCCCACGTGAGTTTAAGCGCCGCGGCGGCGGCGGCGGCAATGGTCTCCACAGACGATAAAATAGGCGCCTACCGCGAGTTCTGGGAAAACCTCCGCTGGGACATACCGTTACCCGCCGGAAAACACATCGTGGGCATAAAACCCCTTGCAAGCGGTTCGCTCTTCGGCACACCGCTGACCGTCGGAATCTACCCAATTCTCCAGTTGACGGAAGAGAAACCGTTGCAGATTCAACTCATGGCGTCGCAGAACCGGTTGGCCAAGTTCGATCTGCAAAAAAAGAGCGGCGTCGGCATAGGGCTGTCAACGCAGAGCCAAGCCGTCGAGGCGGCGCTGCTTGACGCGAAGGGAAAAGAGATCGCATCCGGCAGCCAGATATTCAAAGAGCTGGACAAGGGCGCCTACTACGTTCTGCTCTCCGTGCCCGCCGGGTCGATCCAAAACGGCGTGAACGTAACGGTACGCCTATTCGGTCAAAACAACCCGCCGACGGATCCGCCCGCCGAGCGGATCAAGCAAATAATCAAAGAGGGTCAGGACGAGAGCTCGACGGCGCAGGCGAGCCGTTAGCGTGGATGGGCGTCGCTTAAATAACATAAAGAAAGGCGTTTGCCGTATGAATAGGTTTATCAAACAGGAACGGATACGGACGCTGTCGCTCGCGGCGGCGGCGGTGGTCGCGGCGGTTTGCTTCTCCGACGGCGTCGAATTAGCCACGGGCACGCTCACCGACAATAGAAACGGCAAGATCTACGGCACTATGAAAGTAGGCGCCAAGACGTGGATGACGGATAATATAAACATAGAGACGGGCAGATCCTGGTGTTACGACAACGACACTTCCAGCTGCTACGCCTACGGCAGGCTGTACGATTGGGAGACGGCGAAAACGGTCTGCCCGCAGGGATGGCGTCTGCCGACCATCAAGGAGTGGGGCGTCTTTCTTAAAGCGGTGAACGATAAGGACGCGGCTTATAAAAGGGCGAAGGCGAAAGAATCGGACGATGAAAGCGACTGGAACAGTTCTCCCAACCTCCCGCTCATTCTCGGCGGCGGGCGCTACCATATAGGCGCCGAATTCGCCAATATCGGCGCCTACAGTTACTGGTGGGCGGCGGCGGAAAAATCAAATCAATACGCCGCCTACTACAAGTACGTGAACTACGGCAACGAAAACATCGTCGAAAGTTTCGACCTCAGGGAGTACGGCTTTTCTGCGCGGTGCATAAAGGATTGATAACGGACTAATCGAGAGGTTTAATAATTACGGCCGCCCCGGGATTTTCCGAGGCGGCCGGTATTATCCGCAAAACTATCACTCGCAAACTACCCAACGCGCTCCGGTTATCTTTCTGGTTCCGCTGTCAAGATTCACGTCGCATATAACCTCCAAGGTGTTGTTCTGGGCGGGGTTCGGATTTTCATTCACGTATTCGTTGCCGTAATCGGAAATCGCTTCGTCCATCTCCTCGACGCCCGTGTGGGTTTTGGCCATAGCGGCGTCCGCGGGGCAGGCGAATGTCGCGACGCTGTTTTTGAAATTGAAGGAAAGCGTTTTGTCGCAACTCTTGGAGATGTTCCAGTCAAACAACAGCTTTCTATCGCTCGCCCTATACACCGCCGTTATGCCTTCCTCCCCTTTGCCGCCGACAATAAAGAACTTTTTGTCGTCGGTAAACCTGACCTTCTTCCACAGCATCACGGCGTCATTGTATGAGTACGGGCTGCGCGTTAAAGATACCGCGATTTTTAACTGATTTTTGGAGAAATCCCACGTGTACACGCCGGGCGGCAGGGTATAGTGCGAACCCTCGACATAGGCGTCGCAGAAAAAGGTGTAGAACTTCTGCCCCTTCTCCTTAAACGCGGTGAATTTCAACGTCCTCGTGGCGCCGTTGACCTCGCACGTCGCCGTCAAGTCGGCCGTCGACGAGTCCTTGGCCGTAAAATTGAAGTCTGTGATTTTCATATCGATCGGCTTCAGGCCGCCGAAATTTATATCGTCTTTAAAATCAACGCTCTTGCTGTAGACCCAGCCCCTCTTGGGCACCACGTCCTTGACGGAGACGTTCACCCACCCCTCCCTAGACATGCCGAGCACCGTCACCTTGGTACCCTTCTTAGCCAATATTACGACCTCCCCGTTCTGCGCGGGCGTGCCCCTCACGTTGACGTCGGTGTTGACGGACGTTTGGAAGACCGTCCCGTTGAGGTAGAAGCCGTCCCCGCCGATCTTGTCGTCGCGGCACTCGGCGTCCCCGTTTTTGCAGTCGTAGTCCCCGCCCCAAACCGCCGGTTTAGCCTCCTGAACGGCCTCCGCGGCCGCCTCGCCGCCCCCCCCGCCGGAACCGCCGGCGGCCTCCTTGCTCTTCTTGTCGCCGCAACCAACCGCCAAAACGCAGCCCAAAACAGCCGCAACCCAAAGCATAGAACGTCTCTCCACACCATCCTCCTTAGTTAATTAGTGAACCGCCCCTTCCACACCCACAGACGCGGACATTGAACGCCCAGTCGCCGCTGATTATAGATAAGGAACGTATACGCAGGTTATTACTGTAATATATAATACTGTCATTGCAAAAAGCAAGGATTTTTTTGGTGGAAGACGGAAGACGCGCTTGAGGTCAGGGCGCGGGGGGATAACCTTGCGGGGATCGCGGGAAAAGGCGGGAACGGCTCCCCGCCCTCTTGACCGACCCCGACGGATCGCCGTTACTGCCACGCTTTAACGTTCGCGTCGTTGATTTCAACCGCCTCGCCGTTGAGTTTTAGCGTTCCGACGCCGTTCTGCAACGCTTCCTCTTCAACGCCGCTCTCAAAAGACATTCCGCCGATTCCCAAGTACACCGTATACGCCGCGTACATCGGGAAAATCAGTTTGAATCTCGGCAGTTGCACCGTCAGCAGGCGGTCAAGGTCTTTTTTTCTCACCCTGTATTTCGCCTCGACAATAGCGACGGATGTCGAATTTATAAGCACGACGTCGTATTCCCCCTTGATATGTTCGCCGTTCGGAAGATCCAGATCGCCTTTCATACCGCGGCTGACGCATCCGAACTCCACTCCGCCGAATCGCTTGCTTTCATACAACGAGTCGTATATCGCGTCCTCGGCGAAGAAGCCGTTGCTGTCGCCGATACCGCTCACCTCTTTGCGCATATTGGCAAACTTTCGGTCGTTCGCCGCCATTTGTTGGGCGGTCTTCTCCACCTGCTCGGCAATTCTGTCCAACCGCTCGTCAACCTTGGCCAACCACTTACCTGATTCCGAAAACATCGCCTTGATGTCTTCGTCCGTCAAAGTTCTTTCGCCCATAACCCCCTCCTTTTTGTAGTTTACTCTTAGCGCTCCCCAACTCCCCGAACGCCGACTGATATAAAATAATATCCCGACCGCGGCGGAGTCAAATTTATTGTGATTTTTTATGACTTTGAAAACAGGCTCTTCCTTAATAACGGCGTCAAAGTGGTTTGACGGGATTGGCTTTCTCGGCTTTGTTATTTCTATAATCTCGGACGGGATAATTCCACGGGGGTTTATCATTTTTATTTCTATTTTGGGAAAGGATTTTCGGGGCGAGGGCGGTTCGTGCGGCGGGGGAGGCTTGATTCCCGCGCGGGGACGGCGTACTTATAAGATAATGGCGATTGCGGAGAAAGTCAATAGGGGATTGAAAGAAGTTTGCTTTTTTAGTTCGTGGGGGGAACGGGGGGCGAAGTTGCGCCGCGGTTAGTCGGCGACGCAACGGACGGAGGTGGCTTCGCTCTTATTGCTTTTGCCCTCGTCTGCGTTGCCATCGCTGAAGTTCATGGTCCGGTTGTAGGCGTGGCTCGCATCGTTCTCCGTTGCCGTCCACCATTCGCCGAAGAAGCCGACAAAATTGAATTTGCTACCATCGTAGTAACGGTAACCGCCAGGCAGGGCCGAAAAGCCAAAATTATCAGCACCGTTGCCATTATTATTCCAACCACTTATCGTTTTCAACTTCGTACCGGCATTCGCCCAACCAAAATACTCGCTACCCGTGGATTTGGATTTATATTTTTTCCTTGTACCTCCTACCGCCGAAGTCAAGTTGTCCCATTCCATTGCAGATGGCAAATGAAATCCCGACGGACAGACCGTCCGCGCGGTATTCCAATCGTACAATCTGCCGTATTTGTTGCAGTTGGAACTATTATCATCATAACACCACGAGTTACCAGACTGCGGCTCATAATTAAGATTCTCAGCCATCCATCTCTTACCGCCTATCACCGCCGTTCTGTATTTCTTCCCGTCCCTACTGTCGGTAAGTATTCCTGAACCATCTAAGAAAGACTGGGGTTTCGGCAGTGGCAGTGGTGGTGGCAACGGCGTAGGTGTAGGAGCTTGATACTGCGCCGTCTGCGCCGCGCTCCCCGATCTCTTCCCGTGAATCTTATCGAAAACAGTCTTCGCCGCCCCGTCGAAATCCGCGTCTTCCAACTTCCCTTTTATGTCCGCGTCCCCGCTATTGAGGTAGATTTCCGCCGTTACGACGTCCACCATCCTCGCCCCCACATTCCACCGCCCTAATCCGTAGTCGAGTTCGACCATGCAGACGTATTTCGCTCCGGCTTCATGACCTATCACATATATCATGCTATCGCTAACCGACCCGTCGCGCTGTTTTTTGCGTTCTTGGTCAATCTTTTGGGAGAAGACGTCGCTCCGGTCTATTACGCTGTACATACCGCTTGCCGTAAACGGGCTTAGGAACTTGCGCGTGAGTATGTTTTTATCCGCCGGTTTGAGGTTGTCGCCGGATATGTAGAGGGCGATTTTAGGTTTTTCGCCCTGCGCGAGCGCCACCGCGACCGCCGCGACCGCAATCATCGCGGCAATCGCCGCGACCCGTCCCCACCGTGTAAGTCTCCGCATAAAATCTCCCGTCAAATAAAAGCGTTATTGATCTCGCGCGTATCCGCCCTTCGCCCGCCGCGCCGCGATTCAATTCTTAACGCAACGCACATAGGAAGTGCTGTTCCTATTAGATGTCATCATCCACACGCTTCCGTCACTGCCGGATATGAATACGTTCATAGCGTTGTTACTTCCGTCTCCCGTAGCCGTCCACAAATCATCGCCGCCAGACAAGATCGAAAATCCGAAATCATCAGTACCGTTGCCGCTACTCCCATCCTTCAGATCTTTCCAACCGCTTCTCGCTTTCAACTTCTTACCCGCCAATTTATCGCCGCCCACTGTTTCCAATAAATTCTTCCACTCCTTATCGGTAGGCAAATGAAATCCGGCCGGACAAATCTTCTTTGCCATATTCCAATCATACGTTCTGCCATATTTATCGCAGTTGGAATTATCATTACCTTTACACTTAGACTCCCCATATTCGTAATTCAGATTCTCCGCCATCCAAGTTTTTCCGCCGATCACCGTCGTCCGATACGTCTTCCCGTCTCTTGTGTCGCGGAGCGAGCCGTAATTGATATGAGTAGGCGGCGTGGGCGGCGCCTGATAAACCGGTTGCTGAACGGCGACAGCGGGCGTTGGCGCGGGAACGGGAGCGGGCGCTTGATACTGCGCCGTCTGCGCCGCGCTCCCCGATCTCTTCCCGTGAATCTTATCGAAAACAGTCTTCGCCGCCCCGTCGAAATCCGCGTCTTCCAACTTCCCTTTTATGTCCGCGTCCCCGCTATTGAGGTAGATTTCCGCCGTTACGACGTCCACCATCCTCGCGCCAATATTCCACCGCCCCAATCCGTAGTCGAGTTCGACCATGCAGACGTATTTCGCTCCGGCTTCATGACCTATCACATATATCATGCTGTCGCTAACCGACCCGTCGCGCTGTTTTTTGCGCTCTTGGTCAACCTTTTGGGAGAAGACGTCGCTCCGGTCTATGACGCTGTACATACCGCTTGCCGTAAACGGGCTTAGGAACTTGCGCGTGAGTATGTTTTTATCCGCAGGTTTGAGGTTGTCGCCGGAGATGTAGAGGGCGATTTTAGGCTTTTCGCCCTGCGCCGTCGCGACCGCGACCGCCCCAAACAACACCGCCGCCGCAACCGCCGCGACCCGTCCCCACCGTGTAAGTTTCCGCATAAACTCCCCCGTAAAGAAAAAGTGTCCGTTGTTCAGCCGGTAACCGGCGTCGGGCGGTTGATACCCGTCTATCCAAATATATATTGCGCCCAAGCCCCCGCGCAACAAAAAAAGCGTGGGCGAGACGGCGCGTCCCATCCCATAGGGAGCGGCGGTTTAATTTTGAGTTTTTTTTGACTACCGGCGCCGCCCGTAATATATATTATCTTATGAAAGGGGGGACGGCATGGATAAAGACATCGACGCGGCGGCGGACGCAAGCGCGAATCGGGAGCACAAGGACTCCTTGTTCGCTTTCATATTCGGCGAAAAAGAGACGGCCTTAGAGTTATACAGCGCCATATCGGGGAACACATACGGCCCCGACGTCAAGGTGGAGATGGCGATGCTCAAAAACCCGCTCTACAATACGCTGATGAACGACGTCGCGTTCACCGTAAACGACAAACTTGTGGTGCTTGTGGAGCACCAGTCTACGATATGTCTGAACATGCCGTTACGGATGTTGCTCTATGTGGCGCGGTGGTACGAGCGGTACACCAAGGAGTCGGATATATACCGCCAAAAGATAATACCGATCCCGCGTCCGGAGTTCATCGTGCTCTACAACGGCGAAGCGGATATGCCGAGCGACTCGATGGAGCTGAATTTGGCGGATTCGTATCTCGAATCGGGCGATATATGTCTAAACCTGAAAGTGCAGGTGCGCAACATAAACAAGGGCCGCAACCCGGAGTTCGCGCGGCAAAGTCCGACGCTCAACGGGTACGAAACGTTCACGGCGATAGCCCGCGAGTGTGTGAGGGTCAAAAAGATGACGCTCGAAGAGGCTATCGACACGGCGACGGAGGAGTGCATTAAAAAGGGACTGCTGGTAAAATATCTCAAACTCTATAGAACGGAGGTAAGGAATATGTGGGCGACCGAGTGGAAGATGGAAGACGCGCTTGAGGTCAGGGCGAAGGAGGCTTGGGAGGAAGGATTGGAGAAGGGGTTGGAGAAGGGATTGGAGAAAGGATTGGAGAAAGGCAAGATGGAAACGGCTGAGAAAATGTTAGCCGAAGGATTTGACGTGAACACCATATCGCGAATTTCGGGGCTCTCGGTAGAGGCTATTTTGCGCCTACAATCAACACGGAGGTAAGGAATATGTGGGCGAACCGCGAGGTTATGCCCCCGAACACGATTGCGCGGGGGGATAACCTTGCGGGGAGCGCGGGAAAAGAGGGATTGGGCGGGCGGCGCGGTTAGTTGTCGGCGACGCAACGGACAGAAAAACCGTAGCCAGGTTCTATACATGTCCGTGAGACGCCGTTGCCGCCGCTACCCATACCCCACTCTTTGCATCTATCCCCGGTCCACCAAAGACCAGAATCACCGATTTGCTGAAAATTGTTCATTGTATAGTTGAGACCACCGGGCAGAGCTGAAAATCCGAAGTCATCTGTTCCATTACCGTTATTTCCGTAGAAACCGTAATTATTCCATCCACTCTTTGATTTCAATTTCTTGCCAGCCACACCATAACCGCCTGCCGCTTCCACCAAATCATCCCATTCTTGATCAGACGGCAAATGATACCCTGCTGGACAAACAGTCCTCGCAGTATACTGACTATACAACCTACCATACTTAACGCAGTTGGAATTATCGTTATCGTAACACCAAGATTCTCCAGGTTTCGGTTTATAATTCAGATTCTCTGCCATCCACCTCTTCCCGCCTATCACCACCGTCCTATATCTCTTCCCGTCTCTGCCATCGGTTAATATATCTGAACCGTCTACGCCAGACGGTTGATTTGTTGGCACGGCGACCTGATTAACAGGTTGCTGAGCAGATGAAGAGTTTGACACTGGTGCGGACGGTATTTGCGGTGCTGAAGTTGGTCGTTGTCCCACATCCATTCCAAGCATTGATCCTACCTGCCACTTAATAAATTCTATAATATCCCCCCCTTGCGGCAATTTCACCATATCCGCGAATTCCGCCACTTTGCTCTCGACGCTCACCATTCTTGTCGCAACGTATGAAACCCCGTCAAGTTCAGTACGCTCCACAACGCATACGTATTGCGCACCCGCGTCATAGCCCAATCTGGCTATTTGCTCATCCGATACCGAACCGCTCATCTGCCTTTTATGTTCTTGGGCGACAACGTCTATGGCATCAACGGCTATCATCTGATATTTGCCGCTCTTAACCAAAAAGGTATTAACCGCCATTCTCAGCGCGTCCCGTCCTTGGGGATTCCCCACAATATAGACCGCAGCTTTAGGTTTGGGTGCTGTAGCGGGAGTGGTTGTCGTGGGTGGGAGCGGTGGCATGGTAGATGTCTTTACATTAGTGTTGGCTATGCTATCTTTAAGGTGGGTTAAGCGTGGCAGAAACGACGACTTTGGAAACTTATCGCGGTACAAATCTATTAGTCTGTGTGCCTGCGCATAATCGCCCTTGCGGATATAGGCTTCTGTGACGAGTGGAATAAGCGTGTAGGCTTCGGGGTCACGTCCGTTCCTACGCAAGTGTTCGCGAATCACCACGATAACGGAGTCTATCTGTCCCTCTGCGTAAAATTCACTCGCCCGCTTGAAAATCGGCGATCCGTTCTCCGAATTGTACGCGGTCGTGTTGGATGTATTCACCACTTTAGTCCCGCCGCAACTTAAAATTGTAGCGACAATCACCGTCAACACAGTTCCCACTATCAATACCCGTCCAATCCCCCGCATAGAATCCTCCATAGAATATAAAAAGTTAGTTGATTGACCGTCAATCGCCGTCGGGCGTTAGATACCCGTCCACTTAAATATATATTACGCCCGTGCCACCGCGCAACAAAAAAAGCGGGGACGGGTCGGCGCGTCCCGTCCCTTCCCGGTCGGCATCCTCCGGCGGCTTGATTTTGATTTTTTTTGACTTCCGGCGCCGCCCGTAATATATTACTTAAGGGTCGCAACCCGGAGTTCGCGCGGCAAAGTCCGACGCTTAACGGGTACGAGACGTTCACGGCGATAGCCCGCGAATGCGTGAGGGTCAAGAAGATGACGCTCGAAGAGGCTATCGACACGGCGACGGAGGAGTGCATTAAAAAGGGACTGCTGGTAAAATATCTCAAACTCTATAGAACGGAGGTACGGAATATGTGGGCGACGGAATGGAAGATGGAAGACGCCCTTGAGGTCAGGGCGCGGGAGGTAAGGGAGGATACCACAATGGAAACGGCGAAAGAACTATTAACTTTGGGCGTGGATGTGGATATCATATCGCAAGCGACCAAACTCTCAGTTGATACCATACTACGCCTACAATCAACACGGAAGTAAGGAATATGTGGGCGAACCGCGAGGTTATGCCCCGCATTTTGGCTTCGCCGAGATAAACAAGTTCAATCAAAGTCAAAATCTTTTGACGTTGCCGTTGACTGAAAATCGGGGGGTTTGGCTTCGCCGAGATAAACAAGTTAGCCCCCCGATTTATCTATGGAAGGCGTAGCCTTCCGTCTAAATATGATTTTAAAGATTTTGATTTTAAAAGATTTTAAAGATTTTAAAGACTTTGACTTTAAGATTTTTAACCTTCCGTAACTTTGAAATCCCCCGTCCCATCTATTATATTAATATCTCAATCGCTGTCCGGTACCAAAAACAACCTAAAAACCAAAGAAAACGCTGTTACGGGGTGGATTATGCGGAAGATTTCTGTTAAGAGTGCGGTTACCGCTTTGCTGGCTGTCGCCGCCGTGGGGACCGCCGTGGTTATGGCTTACGAGCCTTACGGCTACATACCCGCCGACCGCGGCCAGGCGGCCGGGGTTTCGGGGGGCGACGCAAAGATACTGCCTACGGCGTATCTTCGGGAGTACGACCCTATCACGGTGTTCTTCGACAAGGACGCGGTTCCGGGGGAGGCGGGGCCTATAGACGCCCCGGGGCAGCTCCTGTCCATCACGCCGGCGCATCCGGGGGAGTTCGTCAAAATAGACGGGCGCACGCTGGAGTTTAGGCCCTCCACGCCGTGGGAGCCGCTCAAGCGCTACAAGGCGGTTGCGCGGAAAACGACGCGGGAGCTGTTTACGCTGCTGCCCGACCCGGAGGCGGTCTTCTGCGGTCAGGTGGGCGGGGGCGACGACGTCCCCATCGGCAAAACGGGGGGCAAGAAAAAGAGTTCTTCGGACAGCGAGGAGGAGAGCGGCGAGGGCGGCTACTATGACAGCGACGACGAAGACGGCTACAGTTACAGGAGATACGGGCGCGACGACGAGGACGAGGGCGGGTGGAAGCCGAAATTTAATTTGGCCTCCTCGCGCTTCCTCAGCGGCGCCGAACCGGTGAAGTCGGTCGGGTTCGTCTTCTCCGCCAAGGTAGACGTGGGCAGTTTGTCGCGGCTCATCAGCGTTGAGACGTGCCCGCTTCCGGGGGTTGACAGCAAGGGGTGCCGGACGCTCAGGCATAGCGAATACAAGGTTCGGGAGGATATCCTCGGGGCGAAGTCGGTCGCTTACCGCATATTGTTCAACGAGCCTGTCGGGTACGGTCAGCGGGTGAAAGTCACGCTCAAGTTCGCGGACAAGGCGGAGTTCAAGGGAGCGCAGGAGACCTACATCATAGAGACGAAGCCGGAGTTTATGGTGGAGAGGGCGGGGGTGAGCGGGCAGATGTACACGCTCAACGCGGGCGGGGTCTCCTACGACGCGCGGCAGGCGGTGAAAGTAGACAGCGACAGGCAATTCACGCTGGAGTTTTCGTCGGAGCCGTCGGATCCGGGGATATCGGCTATGAGGAGCCTCGTGAGCGTATCTCCCGCGCCGTCGGGGTTCAGGTACGAAATAAGCGGGAATAAGGTGTTAATAAACCTTGGCATGGAGCAGGAGAAACTCTACAAGGTGGTGCTGAACCCCTCTAAGATGACAGACCGCGCCGGACGCGCTCTCACGAACAAGAAGCCGAGTTCGTTTTTCGTCTATTTGCCAAAGGTCAGGCCGAACGCAAAGTGGGATCACGGATTCGGGATAGTGGAGCGGCTCGGGCCTCAGCAATTTCCCATAACGGCTTCCGGCATTTCCAGTTTGGATTTCAGGGTATACAAGATAGACCCGTTGCACACGGCGTTCGGCGATTTCCCTTCCTCGCAAATAGAGGTGAGCGAGACTTCCATGCCGCCGGGGCCGGGCGAGGAACCCTCTTCAATGGATTCAAAGTACGGCGAGAGCAATCACTGGAATTACCCGTCTTACGTTCAGAAGCATATAAGGATGCTCGGCAGCCCGCACTACTCCGGGATTGTTGACCTTGACAAGGGGGGAATGGGCAAGATCAACAGCGTAGACCTTAAACCGATGTTCGCCGCCGCCAACGGGAAGGAGAAGCCGGGGACGTATCTGGTGGGATTCAGGCTGCTCGACGGGGCGCAGAAGCGATACTACGCGAAAATCACCGTAACGGATCTGTGCCTCAGCGCGGTGGAATCCAAGAGGAAAAACAACAAGGTGATGTTCGCGGTTACGAGCTATTCGAGCGACAAGCCGGTGGCCGACGCCTCTATAAGAATAGACGGTTTAATAAACGATGAGATGGTAACACTCGCGAAAGGCAAAACGGGTGCGGACGGATTTTTCTCATTTGAGCACACCTCGGCGACGTTGGAGAAGCTGAACAACTCGACGGTGAGGCGCGTCGTGGTGTCTAAGGGCGACGACGTGCTGGTGATCAATACCGAAAACGACAGGAGCGGCACGCTGAACATCTTTTCGAACAACCACTGGGGCAAGAGCGACGACGGGTGGCTCAATTGGCCCGGGCGCAACACGGAGTTTGAGGCGGAAAAGCCGGTGCTGCGCGGGTTCGTGCGCACCGAGCGCCCCATCTACCGCCCCGAGGACAGCGTCTTCATAAAGGGGTATGTGAGGGAACTGCTTTACGGCGCGATAAATCTGCCCGCCGGCGGCGAGTACACCGTTAAGGTGAGCAACCCGTCGTCCGTTTACGCCACGCGAAAAGTTACGCTGAACGAGTTCGGCGCCTTTCATTTGAAGGTCGCGCCGTCGAGCGACGAGACCGCGCCCACGGGAACATACGAGGTGTCGCTGTATAAGAGCGTCAAGGGCGAGGGCGAAAGGTTGATCACCCACACGGATTTCTTGGTAGACGCCTACCGCATCCCGCGTTTTGAGGTGAAGGTCAACGGGGCCGACCGCGTTCCCAACGACAGGCCGGCGCTGGTGCGCGCCACCGCCACATACTACGCCGGCGGACGCC
>Ga0268262_10001967_pt1 | contig 24320 bp, 17 predicted proteins | sample TergutNc150P3_FD_190354 | JGI IMG/M metagenome (GOLD analysis project Ga0268262, IMG submission 190354) | Nasutitermes corniger P3 segment gut microbial community from laboratory colony in Florida, USA - Nc150 P3 (SPAdes) (version 2) | ecosystem: Host-associated > Arthropoda: Insects >...
CGTCTGCGCGGGAGCCAAAAAGCCAAATTTTGGCATCTGGGTCGCAGGCTGTGATTGCATTTACTATGCAGTCTTTTTCAAAAATGGAAATTCGCATATCTTGAATATAGTAAAATTTCATCACTAATTCACCATTTCTTCGCTAATTTTAGCAACTGTACAAAAATATTTTTCTACATTTCTATTGAAATGATATCTTTTCTTCACGTGTCAAAAACTTATGATGGCGGCAATGTTGCGCTTTCTAATATCAATTTGAAAATAACCAAGGGCGAATTTGTGTTTTTAACCGGAGCAAGCGGTGCTGGCAAAACAACGCTTTTGAGAATGATTTATATGGATGAATTTCCAGATAGAGAGGGCAACGGGCAGGTTTTGATAGATTTTGGCACTGAGCATTTTGACAGCAAAAAAATATCCCTTGGGCGTATTCAGGCTTTAAGGCGAAAAATAGGAATAGTGTTTCAAGATTTTAAATTGCTTGGCGATAGAACAGTTGCAGAAAATGTTGCTCTTTCGCTTTTGGTTTCCAGTAATCTTCCGCAGGCAGATATAAAAAAACAGGTTTTGGAAACCCTTAGCACAGTTGGGATTTTGCAAAAGAAAAATTCTCTGCCAGCAGAGCTTTCTGGCGGTGAGCAGCAGAGGGTGGCCATTGCTAGGGCAATGATACACAGCCCATATCTTTTGATTGCAGACGAACCAACCGGCAACCTAGACCCAGAAAATGCGAGCGAAGTTTTTAGGATTTTCCAAAAAATAAATGCAAGCGGAACAGCGGTGATAATGGCAACCCACAACCCAACATTTTATCAAAACTCGCCATACAGACATCTGATTATGAAACAAGGATTATTGCAAAGGGAAATTTTGTGAACTCTCAACTAGTATTAAAACCAACTTCTCATTTTAGCGGCGAAGTTAAAGTTCCAGGTTCAAAAAGCATTTCCAATAGGGTTTTGTTGATGGGAGCTTTGGCAGAAGGGGAGAGCAAATTCATTGGAATTTTGGAAAGCGAAGATACCAGATATATGAGAGAAGCACTTGAAAAACTCGGCAAAAATTTTTCAAACGAAAAAGCAGAATTGTTTTTGGGCAATGCAGGAACGGCTATGCGTTCTTTAACGGCTACGCTCTGCCTGAAAAACGGAGAATACACTTTGCGTGGCGAACCTAGAATGCACGAGAGACCTATAAAAGATTTGGTGGATGCTTTGAGAATGCTTGGTGCAAATATTGAATATTTGGGAAACGATGGTTGCCCGCCTTTGAAAATAAAGGCAAATGGGTTAAGTGGGGGAGTTGTTCATATAAAAGGAAATATATCCAGCCAGTTTTTATCTGCTTTGTTGATTGCAGCTCCATATTGCAGAGAGCCTCTGGAAATAATTGTGGATGGTGAATTAATATCAAGACCTTATGTGTATATGACAATTCGCTTGATGGAAAAGTTTGGAATAAAAGTGGAGAATAACGACTATAAAAGTTTTAAGGTGGAAAAGGGAATTTATAACGCCCAGACTCTTGAAATAGAGGGCGATGCTTCGTCTGCGAGTTATTTTTGGGCGGCAAAGGCAATAACAAAAGGAAATGTAGTTGTGAAAGGCGTTGATAAAAATGGTTTGCAAGGCGATGTGAAATTTTTGGAAGTTTTGGAAAAAATGGGAGAAGACTTAAAGGGTATAACAATAGATGCAACTCTTTTTCCAGATGCTGCAATGACAATTTGCCCCCTTGCCTGCTATGCAAAAGGCAAAACAAAAATTACAGGCATAGCGAGCTGGAAAGTAAAGGAAACAGATAGGATTTCAGCAATGGCAAATGAACTTCGCAAAGTTGGCGCAGAAGTGATAACCGGAGACGATTTTATAGAAATAACTCCACCCAAAGAAATTTTGCCCGCAACAATAGAAACCTATAACGACCACAGAATGGCTATGTGCTTTAGTTTGCTCTCTTTGAATTCGCCAAATAAAAATGGTGCAGAGATAACAATATTAAATCCAGAATGCGTGAATAAAACTTTTCCGAATTATTTTGAAGATTTCAAAAAATTATCCGCAACCTTGCAATAGCCTATACCCAAAATGCAGGGATCCCAGAATTTGTGGCTGTAAAGCAGCCCTATATTTTTTTCTAATCTAGTTTCATCGTATGCACTGCTTTCTGTTGTTCCAGATATATATTGCCGTGCTACTAAGTTTGCGTTTAGGTCTAAAGAGGGATCTATAAAATTGCGAGTTATATCTGTTGAATCAAAAATTGGCAACGAATAGCGAAGGCCAGCTTCGTACGATTTATCGTAGCTACGATTTAAACTTTCTTCACTTGTACTTGTTAAACCCAAAACAGCCTCTAAATTTGAAACCCATCTGGAAAGGCTTATAGGAACACGTATATAACTTGTGTCTTCCTCAGTGGTATTTTTTTCACTGAATATCTGCATTTTTAAGTCTATATTTCCAACCACGTTCCCGCCTAGGCCTTTATTTATGGTAGAAGACATAATCTTACCCAAAAGTTTTCCAGCCACCTTGTTACGGTCAACAACGGCACCGGATGTATAGTCTTCAGATATGCAGCCCAGAAGCATACTATAATAGATAAGTCCTGTTGAAGCTTCTATATCGCAGTTTGCTGTTGGTTGCATATTCAACTTGGCAAAGGGGCCGGTTATATTCATATAGATTGTGCAATTTTTTTCAGTTGAATTATCATCTGGCGGTACGCAAAACGGATAGCTGTTGGAGGCTTGCAAATCTATTATACCTTGTCTTATGGGCGTATTTCTCCAGTAAAGCCTTAAACGCGACAAATCAAACATAGTTAAGCCTTTATAGCCAATTTGCCCGTTGCCAACGGCATTTACATCGCCAGATAGCAGAATATTTCTTGTTGTTCCTAGTACAGATACATTCACAACAAATGCAAATGCCGCAAGGTTGGAGCTTATGGTTGCCGCATCCATTCCAGATGTTCTAAGCGTTATGTTAAGGGTTGTTGGACGGCTGGTCATTGCGTGCATTTCAGTTGTGTTTACTCTTTTTTCTCTCGCTAGCGATTCTCTAAATTTATTTATGGTTTTAAGCGTTCTATCTAAATGCATGGGGTCTGGCATTAAATCCATATTTTTTCTGTAAGATGCTTTGCTTATTTCAAAATTTCCCGTTATGCTTGAATTTGTTTGAGATTGATCTATTTGAAATGGATAGTGATATTCCGCATTCCCTTTTAAGGTTGCAGAGGCCATTCCATATTCCGTGCTTTCCATGCGGTAGGAAATTGAGGGTAGTTCGGCAAAAACTGTTACTCCAGCATGGTCAATTTTTGTTTTTCCAGTTCCATTTTTAATTTTAATCTGATGCTCATTCAATAAAAACAGTGTAAATTGCTCTGTATAAAAAGAGAATTCTTTTAAATTTGCATCGTTTAAGTCAAATTGCAACTTAGCTGTTATTTTTTCATCTTGTTCTCCATATATAAAAGCAGAATCCACCGAAACAATGCCTTTTTTAATATGCCCTTCAAATGTAAATGGTATTCTAAAAATTCCCATTTCATAAAAATTTCTCTTTGTGTTGAAATTTGCCGTTAAGGAGTCTAAAATATTTTTTCCCAGCGAACTTTTTACAGATATGTTGATATTTGTATTTTTAACTTCGCCCACTCCGTTTGGCAAAAACCAGTCGCCCAGCACTTGTACATTTCCCGATATTTTTTGCAAATCTTTGTTCACAATTCCTTCAAATTTCAAGCTCCCCGCATTGTCTATATTATTTGCTGCATAAGAAACAAAAATGGGCAGGTCGCTTTTTTGCCCGATATTGTTTACATTTAGCTCCAAATTTCCGTTCCACAAGCCTTCGGTTAAAAATATTGGAGCGGAAATTTTTGCAGAATACCCAAAGGCTTCTAATTTCAAATTTGGGAAACTAGCAATGCTTGAATCCAAACCTCTAAGAGCTATTTTTGAAAAGGCAAATTCACCTGCCAAACCTGTGTTTTTGTCGTATTCCAAGTTACCCTTTGCCATGCCGCTCAAAAGAGTTGAGTCTTTGAATATTGCCAAAATGGAAACTATGTCCATAGAAGGAACTTTTATGCCCACTTGCTGAATTTCCAAATTTTTTCGAGTTTCGTTCGGTATGAGTGCCGATAAATGACCTTCAATTTTTCTGTCGTTTTGTTCTAATTCAAAATTTTTCACTATTAGAAGATCTCCTAGCATTTCAATATCTGATTTCGCATTTATTTTATAGTTTTTAATTTCTGTGGATAACGAAACAGAGGCTTTTCCTTTTCTGTTTTCAAAATCCTGATTCAAGTTTCCGCTTATAAATCCGCTGTAGCCTTTTAGCATATCGGGGTCTGCATAAGGCAATTCAAGAGAATTTAAATTTTGCAGGTCGAGTTCTATTTTTGGTTCAAAAGTTCCGTGAACTTCTGCATTGCCTCCGTGCGATTGATGTAATTTGAATGTGAAAAGTTCCTTTGACCACATAACTTCTCCTGTAAAATCGCTTTTATAGCCTCCGCGTTTTATTGTGCCTTGCGAAAAATGGATTCCCTCTGAATTTAACCAGAGATTCACATCAAGTTCGTCTGCGGCGGCATAATAGGCAAAGGGAACTTTTGTTTTTAAATTTGCTTTCAGCAAAACATCTTTAAAAGCAAAGGAACCAGTTAAGATAGTTGGGCTTTCCAGTTTAACCATTTCTCCAGTCCATTGCACTGCCCAGGGTTCTTTTGGAACAATGTCTGCGGAAAAGATTATCACAGGTTCTTTTAAATCATCTATTTTCGCTACAAAGTTTGAACCTGCATTTGTTGTGAAATTTGCAAAAACAGAATTCCCTTTTTTTGTGATTCGGTGGAATTTTGCATCGGCGGGCAAAGTTTCAGAGGCAAATATTAAATTTATTCCATCAATGTCGAGTTCTGCACTTCCATCCAAATCTTTGTTTATATTGCCCTTTATTTTTATGCTTTCTCCATTTTTCCCTTTTAGGGAAATTTCACTTTGCGAAATGCCAAAAACATTTCCGGAAGCGGTTATTGCAACATTAAATGCAGGCAGTTGCCAAAATTCTCCAATGTGTGTTTTTAGAGATAAATTGAAATCGGCCTTGTTATTCAAAACATTTATAGAAGCGTTTGAATTTAAAACTATTTTTTCTATTGCAGGTGCCTCTTGTGGCCATTTGTCTTTTAACCAAAGTGGTAAATTGGCTACATTGGCATTTATTTCGGCAGATAAGTCTTCTAGCCTTTTTCTTGGGGCATTTAAGGTTATGGCTAGTGAGTCGTTTTTTCTGTCTGATATTAAAATTGAAGCATCTGAAAATATTTCGCCCCATCTATAATCCGCATTTAGAAACATTTTTTTTGCAATGTAAGTTCCATTTATGTTGTTAGCTTTTATGTAAAATCTTTTATACCGTGCAGACTTTACCGCAACAAGAGAATCCAATTTCCAGCTTCCAATATCCTTAACATCGGCTGCGATTTTGTTCACTTTTAGCAAAATTCTAAAGGGTAGTTGTATATCTGGATGGCCTATGTGTTCCATTTTTGTTTCTGGTTGTTCGTTTTCCGTATTTGGGTTTATGTAAGCATAAATGCTGTCTATGGAGATATTCAACAGTTCTCTATTGCCGCCAAACATCGGATGTATAAAAATCTTTGGGTTTTCAATAAATAAACTTGTGCTGTCAAATACAACTTTGATAGATTTCCATTCCAATTTAAAAATAGATGCACTTTGAAAATCTTGCGGAATTATTAAAACATTGCCTAATTCTATTTGGTTGGAAAGAAGGAATACCAATTTTTCCTTTGCTTTTATATAGCCGAAAAACAGAAGAGCAGGCAGCAGTACTATTAGTAAAATCAATAATAATCTGACCACAGATTTTGCCTTAATCACTAGTTGCTCCCCATTAACGAATATGCCTTTGCATACATATAAATTTGTTTTAATAAACTAGCAAATCCATTTGCTCTTGTTGGCGTTAAGCCTACTTGCAAGCCTATTTCTTGAAAAAATTCCGGTTTTACGGCTAAAATATCTGTTGGTTTTTGATTATTGTAGATTTTTAGAGCTAGTGCGCCCAAACCTCGGCTCAAAAGCGGAGTAGATTCTCCGCCTTCTGTATCCAAATGAAAAATCAAAATCCCATCTTTATATTCCGGAACCAAAAACATTTTTGCTGCGCAACCCTTAACTATAAATTTATCCTGCTTTAAATCATCAGCCATTCCGCTGTGCTCTTTTGCAATTTTCAACAAAAACTTCCATTTGTCGTCTGGACTCCCAAAGGCGGCAAAAATACTTCTTATCTCATTTTGAGATTCTTCTATGGTCATTTTGAGTAAATATAGTAATAATTTTCTACCTTTCCACTATGTCCATAATATACACGCTTACAGATGAATCGCCTAGGCTTGCAACCGAAAGCCTGCTGCCTATAGCCAAGTTTTTTGCAAATGCGGCAGGTGTTGAAGTAGAGACAAAAGATATATCCCTTGCAGCCCGCATTTTGGCGGCTTTTAATTTTGTTCCGGATGATCTTGATTATTTGGGCAAATTGACAAAAGAACCAGGTGCAAATATAATAAAACTTCCAAATATTTCTGCGAGTTTACCGCAAATGAAAGCAGCTATTGCCGAACTTCAAGGCAAAGACTACAAAATTCCAAATTACCCTGAAAACCCTCAAAACGAAGAAGAGCAAAAAATAAAGGCAATTTACGATAAAGTTAAGGGGTCTGCTGTAAATCCTGTGCTGAGGCAGGGCAATTCAGACCGGCGCGCACCGCTTTCTGTTAAGCAATACGCAAAAGCGCACCCACATTCAATGGGGGAGTGGAAAAGCGATTTTAAAACAAAAGTTGCCTCAATGCAAAGCGGAGATTTTTATGAAAGTGAAAAATCTATAACTTTAAGTGAGAATACCTATTTTTCAATAGAATTCATAAATGAAAAGGGTGAGTGTACAACTTTAAAAAAATCTGCTCCGCTTTTAGAGGGTGAAATTTTAGATGCTGCTGTACTTAAAATAAAGAAATTGGAAAACTTTTTTGAACAGGAATATGAATGGGCAAAAAAAGAAGAAATGGTGGTTTCCGTTCATTTAAAAGCAACAATGATGAAGGTTAGCGACCCTGTGATTTTTGGCGTTGCATTCAAAACTCTTTTTAAGTCCCTTTTCAATAAATTTTCAAGGGAATTTGCAGAACTTGGCATAGACCCAAACAACGGGCTTTTGGATTTGAGAAAAAAAATTGCTGGAAACCAAAAAGAGACGGAAATTGAAAATAAAATTCAAAATGTGCTGAAAAATGCTCCAAAACTCTCTATGGATTTTGGCAGCCCAAACGATATAATAGTAGATGCCTCAATGCCCGCTCTTATTCGCCGCGCTCCACAAAACGAACTCGCCCTTATTCCCGACCGCTCCTATGCGTGGATTTATTCGGCGGTTATAGATTTTTGCAAAGAGCACGGTGCCTTTAACCCTGCCACTATGGGCAGCATTCCAAACGTGGGTTTAATGGCAGAGTCTGCGGAAGAATATGGCAGCCACGATAAAACTTTTATTGCAAAAGAAAAAGGAATTATGCAAGCCGTTGATGGAAATGGCAAAGTATTGTTAAAGCAGGATGTAGATGAGGGCGATATTTTTAGAATGTGCCAAGCAAAGGATATTCCCGTTCGCGACTGGGTTCATTTGGCAGTGGAAAGGGCAAAGATAACGCAAAGCCCTGTTGTTTTTTGGCTAGACCCAAACCGTGCGCACGATAGAGAAATTGAGAAAAAAGTTAAAGATGAACTTTCAAAAATGGATTTGAGCGGTTTGGATGTGAGCATAAAAAAATCCATTGATGCTATCTTTTTTTCCATGCAAAGGGCAAAAGATGGCTTAGACACAATCTCTGCAACAGGCAATATATTGAGAGATTATTTAACGGATTTATTCCCAATTTTGGAACTTGGAACATCTGCAAAAATGCTCTCCATAGTTCCGCTTTTGGCAGGCGGCAAAATATTTGAAACAGGTGCAGGTGGCTCTGCGCCCAAGCAGGTGGAGCAGCTTGTGAAAGAGAATTATCTGCGTTGGGATTCGCTTGGAGAATATTTTGCACTTGCAGAATCTCTAAGTTTTTACGCAAAGCAAACAAATAGCAAAAAAGCGGAAGTTCTGGCAAAAACTCTGGATAAAGCAAACGGAAATATTCTGGAATTTAACCGCGTTCCGGCTCGCAAACTTGGTGAATTGGACAACAGGGGTTCACATTTTTATTTGGCTCTTTACTGGGCTTCCGAGCTTGCTAAACAAAACGAAGACTTGGAACTGAAAACAAAATTTGAACCCATCGCAAAACATTTAACCGAAAACGAGCAAAAAATAGTTGCAAAACTGGCTGCGGAACAAGGCAAACCCGTTGATATTGGCGGCTATTATTTACCAGATGCGGAGAAGCTATCAAAAGTTATGGCTAATGCGTTCTCGCTATAATCAAGGCTGCGATGTTCTTTAATGTTTCTGTATTCTTGTTTTTCAGCTTTTCTAAATGTTTCAGCGATTTATTGTAAAGAGCCAGTGCTTTTTCTTTTGAAGCCGTGAGTCCCAAAACTGCGGGGTATGTGGCTTTTCCGTTTTTGACATCTGAGCCTGCATCTTTGCCGAGTTCTTCTGTTGAGCTTTCTATGTCTAGAATGTCGTCTATTATCTGAAAAACAAGACCTATTCCTTTTCCAAATTCGCGTATGCAAGACAATTCTTTTTTGCTGGCACGCGCAAGGAGCGCACCTATTACCAGCGAAGCTTCTATTAAAGCTGCGGTTTTGTGATAGTGAATATAATCCACAGTTGCCAAATCAACGGGTTTCCCTTCCGATTCTGTATCTACAACCTGTCCGCCAATCATCCCTTTTGTGCCAAGCGAATGTGCAAGTTCCTCAACAACAGCAACGTTTTTTGTTTTGGCTATTAATTCAAAAGCATAAATGCAAAGCGCATCTCCTGCCAAAACAGCAGCTGCCTCTCCATAAGCTTTGTGAGTCGTAGGTTTACCGCGTCTAAAATCATCATCGTCCATGCAGGGCAAATCATCGTGTATCAAAGAAAATGTATGTAGCATTTCTAAAGCAGACATTGCCAAGTTAATTGATTCAGACGGTTTTCCACCAAAAAGTTCGTAAGAAGCCAGCGCAAGAGCGGGTCTAAGCCTTTTGCCACCAGCTAACAAGGCATAGCGCATTGCGGAATGCAAAGTTGCAGGAACCTCGTTTTTGCTTGGGATATATTTTTTTAAGCATTTTTCCGTTAATTTTCCGGCTTTTTTCAAATATGCCTCTGCTTTTTTTGCCCTGCTTAACATGCCATCCATAATCTACTCTTCCTTCGTTTTAACGTAAGCACTGCCCAAATCTTCATCATCTCCCCTTGTTAGTTCTGCTTCTAAGTAGGCTCGGTCTATGGTAGGCTTTGGATTTACATGCTTTGTGATTTCCTTTCGCAAATAAATGTTAAAAACCAATATGCTTATTATTACCACAACAAAAGGCAGAAAAATGAAGAAAATTATCAAAGCCATGTTAATCCCATATATCGTCTAAGCCACCATTGCATTTTTCCCATGTACGTTCATTTTTGCTCATGATGCTCAAAAGGTGGTTATAAACATCTGTGTTGGTAAAACCTTTCCAAACACGTCTTTCCACTGTTTCTCCGGTTTCGTTGTCTATAACTCGGAGCACATCAAAGTATTTTGGATTGTCTTTGTATTCTGTGACTATCACTTTGGAAAGAGCTCCATCTAAGATTTTTTTTACAAATCTTATTATTGAGCTGTTGAATTCGTTTTCGTTGTCTTGCAGAGTTTGAAAATCTCTGAAAGGCCTTCCGTAGTGCAACCAATATCTGAGAGTCAGTGCTATTGTCACCTCGCGAATTGCTGAACGGAATGCAAATTTATCTTCTAATTTGCCGCCATACCAAGACACTGAAGTTAAGGGATTGTCTTTGTTTGGTTCTATGCGAGTTCCTTGCCCTGGCGTTACCGCTTTTATCTTTAAAGGAAGCCTGCCCAAAAGCTGCCAAGCTTTTGTGTAGATAATACAAAGGCGAACAAAGGGGCTTTCGTGTTCAGTGGTTTGCCTATAAAATGCTCCAAAGCAGCGTTGATAGAAACTCTCTTGGTCAAAAACTTGGTCACTTGCACGACTTTCGGTTATTTTGGAATCTAAAAGGAGCATGGTTTTGGAAAGCTCTGGGCGCATACGAACTTCCAGTTTGCGTGTGCGTGTTTTGGGTCTAACGCCTTCTTTGTATATGTAGTAAAAACCCTCTGCTTGCATTTTTTGCCAAATAAAGAATTGTAAATCGTCTGCTGCGCGCAAATGATAACTGAACACAGGATTTTGACGGTTGTTTGCCATAGTGACAAGCCTTACAAAGTTGCCAGACTCGTGTTCTTCTGTTTCTGAAGGATATGGAATAACTACTTTTACCAAAACAAGTGGATTAACCGGTTCATCTTCTCTGCTTGCATATTGCTCGTAAGTGAAAAGGCTTTGCGCTCCGTTTATTATTTTTGGGTGGTCTATGTATAAGTGCCATTTTTCGCCATCGTGCTTTGGGCGTTGCGATTGCAAATCATCTCCGGTTAAAGTCATTCCATTGTGCAAAAAGGGAAATTCTTCTATGGTTCCGTTTTTTTTCATACCGAGGAATGCGTCTAAAAGGCTTGCGTTGGTGTAGGTTTGGCTGCCCAAATATGTGCGAATGTTGGAGCTAACTATCATCATATTGTGCTTTGCCTTGTGCCTGCGGCCAAGTTCTAAATGATAATCGTAAATTTCTTGTATGGGAACAAAGCCAACAAAAAGCTCGCCTCTTTTGCTTTTTATTTTGAGCGGTTCACTTTCCAAAGAGAGCTTTAAAACCGCATCTTCGGTTTCGTGTTCGTCTAAATCGTCAAATTCTGCGCTGATATCTGCTATTATGCTGAGTTCCACTTGCCAGGCTTTTAGCCTTGCGCGCAAATTGCGAAGCGTACGCCTCATTTCGTGGTCGCTTATGTCTTTGCCGGCATCTGTGCGCATTATGGTGATTTCTAGCTTTTGTTCATTTTCTTCGTCATCGTTTTCTACGTCTGGTTCTAAGTCTGATGTGTCCACGTTGGCTGCGTGCCAAGTGGGAACTTCTTCTCTTATTGCCAAAAAAAACGGATTTGTTGGATTTGCAGAGCGTAAAAGTACATCGCCTAGGTTTTTTAAATCGGAAGAGAGATAAGAGAGTGAAGTTTCTATGCTGTTTTCTTCGTCTAAGAATATAAAAAGTTCTAAAATTTTATTTGTATATTGAAAAGCATGAAAGCAGCCTCTTTGCTGGTTTAGGTAATGCAATGCCTTCTTTTTTTCCAAAGGCACTCTTTTATCCAAACTGCGATATTTGGCTATAAAATCCAATCGTCTGTCAAATGCTCTATTCCATTCCATAAAAATCTCCAAAATCTGTGGGGATAAATATAGAAAAATAAAAATAGGAATTTTAATATTTTTGCATTTTTTAGTGATAATAATCACATTTTATGAGATTTCAGTAAAAAAATCTGCTAAACCCACCCAATCTTCATTTTCTTGCAATTTCAGCACATTTTGGGCATTTTTAACAAAAGGCTCATATTTGGATAACTCATCTAAGATGCTGAAATACTTAGAGTTAGCTATGCCAATATTGCCTTGGTAGAGATTCTGTGCTATGTCTTTAATAGCTAAGTCCAAAGCCATAACCGCGTGTATTATCCCATTTGCGGGGGAGTTTGCCGGTAAAAGGATAATCGTTAAATAACACATCGGCAATGCCTGCACCTTCGCTGCCCGGAAGCCAAGCGGCTACAAAAGCATCGCTGTTGCTAATCAATGAGTTTGTTTCCATTGCGCGGCCACTTATGAAGATAGTGATTATTTTTTTGCCAGAATTTTGGCTTTTCAATGTAGCGAGGTTATTATCTTGGAATGTTAAACTTTGAAGGTCGCCGTGCCATTCGGCATAAGGTTTTTCTCCGGTAACGTAAACTATAACACTAGCTTCATTCGCACTGTTAACTACGGAATTTGGCACAACTTTGTTGAATCCATCTTTTATGCTTGTTGCTCCCTGTACGTTATCTCTGGTATTGGTCCACCCGTAGCAAGTTTGATTCATAAAACCGCCTTCACAACCATTGCCAGTCCAACCTCCGCACTGATAACCGGTGTTGGTTGCGTGGCTGCCCGTTACAAAAATTTTTGCAGTTTTGGAAATTGGCAATGCGCTGTTGTCATTTTTTAGCAATACTAAACTTTTGCGCACCGCTTCTCTTGCAATGTCTCTGTGAGCGGCAGAGCCAATATCACCATAAGTATTTTTAATATCACTCCCAATGCCAGCGGGTTTATCCATTCTGCCTGCGCGGAACTTTGCCCTTAAAATGCGGCGCACAGCATCGTTTATGCGGTCCTCAGAAACCTGCCTATTATTTACCAAGGTAGTTAAAAAGTTAATAAATTGCGTATGGGAGCCAGGTTCCATTGCAAGGTCAATTCCGGCGTTAATGGCTTTTCGTACAGCATCGCTGTTTAATGATGGTCCAGTGCAATTGCTGCCGTAGTCACATTCGGTATATCCGGGCTGGTTGGAGTTGGCAATTCCTTGCCAGTCGCTTATTACATATCCGTCAAAGCCGAGTTCCGTTTTTAACCAACCTGTTAAACGCAGAGAATCTATGTGTTGATGAACTCCGCTAATTTGATTGAAGCTTGCCATAACGCTCAAAACACCTTGTTCCACAGCGGCTTCGTAGCCTGGCAAATGAATTTTACGAATATCATTATCACTTGCTGTAACATTTCCGCGGTCTTTGCTCACCCCGCCATCGGCTAAATAATGTTTGGCGGTTGCAATAACTCTCCAAGGAGCATCGTATTTTGCGCCTTGATAACCTCTAATACAAGCTGCTCCCATTTCAACCGCAAGCTCTGCACTTGAGCCAAAGCCCTCATAAGTTCTGCCCCATTTGTCATCTTGCGGAACGGAAATTGCAGGGCCAAAAATCAAATCTACATTGCCTACCCAAGATTCTTGCGCAGTTACTTCGCAAGCTCTGCGAACAAGGGCAGAATCTCTTGTTGCTCCCATTCCAATATTGTGTGGGAATATGGTTGCGCCGTTAATTGCTGCAGCGCCGTGCATCATATCTTTGCCATAAGTAACTGGAATCTTTGGAGATGCGGAATTTATAGCACTATTCATTGAACTCAGCACTGAATTTGAATAACTATCGCCGCCTTGCAGAACCGAACCGTAAAAATTCCCGTTTGAACCAAAAGAAGTACCTACTTGGGCTTGTGTCATCTGGTAAATTTTTTTGTTCAAATCCATAAGTGCCATCACGCTATCAATTCTTTTTTCCAGCGGGTCACGCTCCAAAACAACAGTGCCTACATCTTCGCTAAAACTGGAAAACTCAACTTCTTTTTGCAAATAACCCGCTTTGCGAACAATCAGTTGAACTTCGCCTGCGGAGGTGGTGGTTTTTTGTAAACTTTTGGGCATGGGGTATAGGGTATGGGGTTTGGGGTTTAGGTTGCCGCCTTTGTGGTAAAGAGTACCTAGGTTAAAATTTTTGCCAGATTCGGTTTTGCCAATTAGAACGTAAACACCCTGGGGCAGGTTGTTCATTGAATTGCAGGTTTTTCCCTTCAAATCCATTACACTGTAACTTGCAAATTGAGAGGGCAAAACAGTTTGCTGCTTTGTTACCCGGTCTGGCATTTCGCCAGGGGCCTCTTTGCCATTAAATACGAATTTGCCGTCTTTATCACTTAATGTACGAGCATAAGCAATTAAACTGTCATTCACTTTTAGCAGAACCACGGCATCTTTAATAGGGTCTCCGCTTTCGCTGAGTGCCTTAACTGTACCGGTTAAATTTAAAGGAACGGCAAAAACTGCCGTTGCAAGGAAAAACGCAAAAGGTAGGATTCTAGATAGCATTATTGTAAAATAGAAAACAATTTGCTCTCTGCTACCGATCCGCTAAATGCACTTACAACAAAGGTTCCTTTGAAATTTCCAGCGTTCCATTTGGTTTCTCTTGAATTTGAGCTAAAGAGAAGTTTTCCCTGCAAATTGTGAACTTTCCAAACAACATCTTTTTGAGAAGACATATAAAGAACTTTGCCTTTTTGATTTATTTGAATGCCGAGCCTAGCATTAGCTTTTGCAATGATGGGGTCTGGATCTTCTTCTGGAATAATGGGATTATCTATTCTGTGCGAAAGAGATGATATTGCAATTAAATACCAAGCATTGTGGGGGAGCCATTGCTCTATCCAACGCCAAGCTCTCCAAGCTTCGTTATCATAGCCATCGGGGGACCATTCTAAATCGTTTTCGTTTCCTCTTTTAGCGGTTATTCCATTGCAAATTCCGCCTTTAATGTTGGCAAGCCCTCTTGTAGCGGGGTAATTAGGATAATTTGTTTTTCCAAAACCGTGCATCATAGTTACTGCAAATGGATTTTTTCCAAGTATCCAGTCTAGCTGTGCAGAAGCCATGCCAAACAAGGTATCTGCCCAATATTTGCCGCTTGGGTCTGCCAGAGGCGCACCAATTGTAAATGCCGCAGAAAGAGAGGCTATGCGTGCGTTTTCCCCTTGCCACCAATAGCCCGTTTCATTTTTTTGAGGTAAAAAGAATCTTGCGTTGTGCGGAGTAGATGGCTGTTGTTCCGATGGTTCGCCATAAATCTCAAATTCATAAAGAGAAAAACCGCCATATTCATTCCCGCGTTCTACGCCATACATTCTCACAAATCGTGCATCTCTTGACGTAAAGGAGTATTCTTTAGGGGGGCTTGCGCTTGTGTTATTGGTGATATTTGCTACCGTAGTCCAAGATGACCCGTTAGTGGAAACTTCAATTCTGTAAGATTTTCCATACGCTGCTTCCCAGTTGAGAATAACTTTGTTCACTTTGTAAGTATTGCCTAAATCTATGGCTATCCATTGATTGTCGTTTTCAGCACCACTTTGATAACTTGACCAACGAGTTGTGGGATTGCCGTCAATTGCTAAGTTGGGTGCATAGCTTCCTTCTGAGCGAGAAGCCGTTGCCGTGCCACCAAGTGCGAGATTTATTGAACCTGGATTAGTACCCCCAGTTGCGGTTCCATACATTTTAGCATATTCAAATGGATTAGATCTTTCGTAAGTAATTTTTGCATACCACTGCAAATTTTTCTTTATGGCGTTTCGTATAGCTTGTTTGTTTTCTGGTTTGCACACTTCCACGTAACGCGCAAGAGCAACTACGGGCAATCCTTCGTCTGCTGCATGGTAGAATGGGCGTTCATTTTTTCCACTTTTTTTAACAGTGTAAAACCATCCTTCATCGGATTGACGGCTCAAAAGTGATTCAACTCTTGTTTTGGCATCTGTGAGATACTGTTCTTCATTTGTTGCATTGTATAGTTCTGTTGCAGCGAGAAGACCGGTGTAATCGTCTATAATGTTTTCTATTCCATCGTCTTGATATTTAGTGGGATTAGCTTTGAGGTGAATATAAGCACGTTTTGCTCCGGCAAGATATTGTGCAGAACTGCTGTCTTTGCTTATGAGAGCTTTGCTTGCTTTGGCAAGAGCCGCTATTGATACTCCGCCGCCCTCACGCATAGCAGATTGATATGCAGTTGAACGTTCACCCTCTTCGCCGCTCCAAGCGCAAATTTCACGATAACCTTGCCCCCAACTATCAAATACCGACATATAAAAATAACCCGCTGGTGAAAGTGCACGCAAGAGATAATCTGCTCCCCATGCTGCTTCATCTTTTGTGGCTTGACCGAATGTGTTTGGTTGAAGTTCATTTGCATGTAGCAGAGACCATACTACCAATGGAATTTGCTGTGGGTTAAAATAATTTGCATAAGATAAATGAGATAGATGTTTACCTGGGTCTCCGGTGGCATCCCACCAACCGCCGTATATATTGTGAGTTGAACCACCCCTAATCCCCAAATTGCGGTCGCCTTCATCGGTATTTCTCATTTTATTGAAAAAATCCACTTGAAAAGTTCCGGTTTCGGTTTGCAGTATTTTTTCCCCTATTTTAAATGGTTGCGATTCTTTGGTACCTACTCTTAGCTTGTAAGTTCCTTTTTGCTGAAAATTGCTAAAGTCTGCAATCTTGAAATTACGCCCGCTCCAGCCGCTCACGGAAGTTTGAGGACCGAGGTTTATTTCTAGCTGCGTTGTGCCTTGCGAATTCACTAAAGAGGCTTTGCTATCTGTAATTGCACCAGAAGATTGTATAATGGCACGTTTAGGTCCGCTTTGCTCGTAACCCACTTCATTAATGAGAATGTCTTGGGCAAAGGAAAGGGAAACAGCGCAAACTGCAAAGAAAATGGCGAAAAAAAGAGAGTAAGTGCGCATAGTTTATAATATAGTAAAAGAATCAGTACTTTTTACTATATTCTACATTGAAATTTCACCCAAAAGAGGTTTTTTATGGCTAAAAAGAAAATTGCGCTTGTTGGCGCAGGGCAAATAGGCGGTACAATGGCACTTGTATTGGCGCAGAAGCAGCTTGGCGATGTTGTGCTTGTTGATGTTGTGGAAGGCGTGCCTCAAGGTAAAGCCCTAGACATCATGGAAGGTCGCCTATCAATAGGCACCAGCGCAGTTCTATCTGGCACAAACAATTACGACGACCTTGCAGGGTCAGATGTAGTTATTGTGACGGCTGGTGTTCCGCGCAAACCAGGCATGACCCGCGATGACCTTTTGAACATCAATTACGGCATTATTGAAAAAGTTGGAGGGGCTCTTAAAAAAACCGCACAAAATGCGTTTGTTATAGTTGTGACCAATCCTTTAGATGCAATGGTTTATGCAATGCAAAAAGTTACAGGCTTTGCTTCTGAAAAAGTTGTTGGCATGGCTGGCGTTTTAGATAGCAGCCGCCTTGCTTGTTTTGTTGCTATGGAACTCGGTGTTGCAGCAGACGATGTTCAGGCTGTTGTCATGGGCGGTCACGGCCCCTCTATGGTTAGCCTTTACGACTTTGTTTCTGTTGGCGGAATTCCACTTCCACAGCTTATGAGCAAAGAAAAATTTGAAGAACTCTCCAAACGCACCGCAATGGCAGGCGATGAAATTGTTGGTCTTTTAAAAACAGGCTCGGCATTCTACAGCCCAGGGCTTTCTGCAGTTAGAATGGCAGAGGCATATTTGCTGGATAAAAAAAGCATTCTAACTTGCGCAGTTCAGCTCAATGGGCAGTATGGCGTTAAAGGGCTGTATTGCGGAGTTCCGGCTGTTATTGGCGAAAAGGGCATTGAAAAAATCCTTGAAGTTAAAATGAACGATGCAGAAAAAGCCGCTTTTGCCAAATCTGTGGAAGCTGTTAAAGGCAATGCAGAATGGGTGGATAACAAGATAAAAGGATAATGTCTGCAGAAAATATAAGGCGGCGTTTGGTAATGAAGCTAGGTGGAAAGCCAGACGCCGCCTATATTGATAAAATAAGTGATTTTTTACAGCAGCAAGAAAAGTCAAAGAAAGCCGAAGTTCAGATAATAACCCGTTCAAAAAAGAAAAACACTCTCATATTTACTTTAGATAACGGAGAGATATATGAGTTGTATAACTATGCAGACCCTCCTAAAGACAGACCAACACCAAAAGGCGAAAAACCGCCGGAAATACAAATTCGCAAAATTGATAAGATGGAAGATGAAGAGGTGGATTTTGGTCCTTTTACAATAGTGCATTTTGTGCTGCTGGCTGTGCTTATGGGGTTTGTTGCGTTAGGCGCAATGCTTGCGTGGCTTATTTACAATTATAAGTTTGAAACTTACTAAAGAGCTTCTAAAATTCTGTTTGCAATTCCATTGCCAGAAAATCCGAGCATTTCTCTCAACTCGTCTATTTCCCCTTGCTCCACAAAAGAATCTGGAAGTCCAATGCGAACAAGGCGCGGCGCTAGTTTCATTTCTGCGAGAATTTCTGCAATGGCAGAACCAAAGCCGCCTGTTGTGGAGTTGTCTTCTACCGTTGCAACAATTTGGTGTTCTTTGAAAAGAGCTATATATGCTTTTATATCAAGTGGCTTTACAAAACGTGCATCTATTATTGTGGGTTTTATGCCTTTTTTTTCTAAAACTCCTGCGGCATCAAGGCATTTGGAAAGCAAAAATCCAACGCCAATCAGCAAAACTTTGCTTCCCTTGCCAACAACGCGAAACCTGCCAATGGGAAGTGCCGAAAATTCCGTGCGAATTTCGTTTGTGTATGTAACAGCTCTGGGATAGCGAAGTGCTATTGGCCCTTCTTTATATTGAGTTGCCGTGTAAATCATATTTCGCATTTCGTTTTCGTCTGAGGGTGCCATAATCACCATATTGGGAATTGTGCGCAAATAAGATAAATCTAAAGCTCCGTGATGAGTTGGCCCATCTGAACCAACCAAACCAGCTCTGTCTAAAATAAAAACAACAGGCAAATTTTGAAGTGCAACATCGTGTATTATTTGGTCGTAGGCTCTTTGCAAAAATGTGGAATATATAGCCACAACAGGGGTAAAACCCTCGCAGGCAAGTCCGGCTGCAAATGTCACCGCGTGTTCTTCTGCAATGCCAACATCAAAAATTCTATCTGAGAGTTCGGGGTCTTCTTTTAATATATTTAATCCGCAGCCGTCTAACATGGCGGCAGAAATGCCTATTATTTTTTTGTCTTGTTTTGCAAGGGTGAGCAGGGTTTTTCCAAAAATAGATGTTAATGTTGGGCGAGGTTTTTCAACTATTACTGTGCCGTCTTCTATGTGGAATGGGTCTGGACCGTGCCATTTTGTGGGGTTGGTGGTTGCTAGTTCATAGCCTTTGCCCTTTTGTGTTAAAACGTGAACAAGGCAAATTTCGGGCAATTCTTTTATACCCTTTAATGTTTCTATTAATTCTTGCAAATTATGCCCATCAAAAGGCCCAAAATAACGCATATTCAAATCTCTGAAAAACTGCCCTGGGCTTGCTATATTTTCCAAAGCTAGTTTTCCGCTTTCCATAAATTCCCGCAGTTTTCCGCCACCAATATGGTCGGGAATGGAGCGCAAAAATTTGCTGATTTCTTCTATAGAGTGGCTGTGTTTAACAGAGAGTTTGCTGAATAATTTTGAAAGTGCGCCCACGCTAGGGCTTATGCTCATCTTGTTATCATTTAAAATTATGGTAAAATTCTTTTTTGTTTGCCTTGAGTTGTTCAAAGCCTCAAAAACCATTCCACCAGTCATTGAGCCATCACCTATAATCGCTACAACTTGATTATTTTTTTGAATAATATCGCGTGCAACAGCAAAACCCAGAGCCGCAGAAATAGATGTGCTTGCGTGCCCGGTGCCAAATGGGTCGTAAATACTTTCGCTTCTTTTTGGAAAACCGGAAATCCCACCGAACTGCCTCATGGTGAAAAATTTTTCATAGCGGCCTGTGAGCAATTTGTGTGCATAAGCTTGGTGACCAACATCCCAAATCAAAATATCTTTTGGGGTGTCGTAAACATAGTGCAGGGCAATGGCAAGTTCAACGGTTCCAAGGCTAGACGATAAATGCCCGCCGTGTTCAGATACCTGCCGCAAAATGGCAGACCTTATTTCCTCTGCCAGAGCTTCAAGCTCCTCAATCTTGCAACCCTTTATGTCTTTAGGGGAACTTATGTTCTCAAGTTTCATTTCCATTCCGATTTCCACTTTTCCGTTTCATAGCCAGCTGGTATCGGTTTATTGAAACCTGCAAAAGGCTCAATTTTGTTGTCCTTTGATTTGTTTATAGTAGATGTATATTTATCTGTGAAATACTTTGGGCAGGGCACTTCTTTAGAGATAAATGTTGGATTATCTGCTGCCATAAACCAATCCGTAAACCACAAGCATCCCCTCAAAAGGTCTTTATGTTCGGGTTTGGAAAATACCGCATTGCATTTTTTTCTAACGCAGTCTTGGTAAACTTCGGCAAGTTTATTGTAATCATTTATTTCGCGTTGACAGGTTGTGAGGAAACCGCCAAAACCTTCTCCCAGTTGGTTTTTAGGTACACCAATCTGATCTGCAAAACTATCAAACATGCCAGGACCTCCGCCAGGCACCATAATATCAAACTGACCTTCTTCCACATCACCACCGGTATTTGTAGCCATTACTATCAGGGTTTTTCCTTTAAGTTTTTTATGAGCATCTTTTATTTCTTGCGGACCGTTGTGAGTTCCACCGTCAAATTGAACTTGAAAACAATGACCGCAAACAGGCTTTTTAAGCGTACCAGCTACAAAAGCATAAGCAAGGCTATCTGTTAGTGCAATGGGAGCCATATCCCAACATACATAAGATATACCACCCTGTTCGCAACTGCTAACCGTTTCTTTGTAACCAATCCAATCTTCAACTATCTTGTTTGTATTCTGGTCAAGACGCACCACAATATCGGGGCTTAGGGTAAAAGTTGGAATTTCTTTATTGTTTTTATTGCAATTTCTGCAAATTTTAAAGGGAGTTGCACTTGTATCCACATTATTGCGCAGAGCGCAATGCGGTTTGCAGCCATCCCAATAACGTGAGCCCCAGCCTTTTAGAACGCCGCTATCACCTTCTTTCAATTTAGGCCAGGTTGTAACTTCTGGCGGAGCCTCAGAAGAGCTGGACTTTACCGTTCCACCCGAAGATAAATTTATATTTGAAGATGAACTGAGGTCAGAAGGTGAGCTAGTTTCAGAAGAAGAGCTAACTTCAGAAGGCGGGCTAATTGAAGAAGACGAGCTAAAGAAAGCAGAGGACGAAGAAATATCCGCATTAGGCTCAGAAGTATTTGAAGATAAGTATTCATTAAAAGATGAAGATGAATACGAATATTCGCTTGAAGACGAGGAACTTTCTAAGCTGCCATTACTATTGCCGCTATTGCCGCCATTATTGCCATTATCGCTATTACTGCTGCTATTATTGCAAGCAAAAACCAGCAGGGTCGCGAAAAACACGTACCAATATTTATACTTCATAAATGCCTCCTATAGTTTTAATATAGTAATTCATTTCCACTTATATAACCCAAACGTTCCAAGTGGCACAGCGGCTGTGAAAAGTGGGATTTGGATTATTTCTAAAAGGGGCAAGCACCACATAAGTTTAACGGAACGCAAACGAAGCGCACCAGTGAAAATCAATAAAAAATCGGCGGCAAACTTTATGGCAAAAGGAATCAAAAAACAAGGCAGCAAAGTTCCATAGAGCACAAGCCACGGAGAAACAAAAAGCCAAACAAAAAAAGCGTAAATACAAAACAAAAATGCGGAATAAACCTTGCTATCGTATTTTGCCCCATTGCTCCCCCAGCGAGCGCGCTGCTGCAAAAGCGCAATCCACGAATCAACTGGGGCGGTTGGCATAACTGCGCTTATATCCCAGTTATAGGCAAATTTGGTTCCCTCAATTTTTGCCATTCTGTGAATGAGCATATCATCATCGCCAGAGGCTAAATTGTAAAGCCCTTCAAAGCCACCGCATTTGAAAAACAAATCCTTGCTATAGCCAAGAGATGCTGCACTTGCTACAAGGGGCTTGTTGCGGTTATATCCGGCTGCTTCAATCAAGGTAAAGCCAAGGGTTTCCAATTTTTGATAGGCGTGCAAAAAACTTTTTTTGCCATTATTTGCCTTTGAACCCTGCACAACAGAGGCACCGCTGGCATAAAGAGTAGCCATTGAATTTAACCAATTTGGAGGAGGAACGCAATCCGCATCCATTATCAAAAGAAATTCCCCCTTTGCGGCTAAAAAACCTGCATTCAATGCTCTCTTCTTTGGCGAAGCAATTTGAGGGCAGTCTTGCGGGATATTTATAATCGAAAAATTTGTGTGCTTTTCGCAAAAATCTCTGACAATTTCCGGTGATTTATCCGTTGAACGGTCGTTCACAATTATCACTTCCCATTCCCCTGCGTATTTCTGAGCATTCACGGCATTTAAGGTTACTTCAATAAATGTTTCTTCGTTTCGCATTGGTATAACAATGGAAACTCGTGGGAGCCTAGAAACCGTAGTTGATAACCCAGAGTTTTTTTTCAACAAGCCGAGCCATAAGTATAGCATTAGCCCGAAGTAGGCTAGGGATAAGAGAGAGACGAGAGTTATAAGGATCATAGTTGGGAATGGGTAAATATAGTAATTTTTTCTATATTCCACAAATGCGGTTATCCCCTCTTTTCGTTTTGCTGTTATTCGTTTTTGCTGCCTATGGGCAACAGCAACAAAGAGTAGCTATAATAAACACAGTTGATGACCGCGATTCCATTGGCATTTCCGATTTGGCTTTTTTAACCAATAAGCTACGCGAGACGGCGGTCAATATTTTGCCTAAATCACTCTACGGGGTTATGACTACCGAGAGTATAGTAGCTTTTTTTAGTTCTCAGGAGAGAGCGCAGAAGGAATGTAAAGCGGCGAGTTGTTTAGCAGAGCTTGGCAGGAAAGTGAGCGCAGACTATGTTGCTCAGGCGCATATAGGACGTTTTGGCAATCAGTTGTCCATAAATTTTGATCTTTACAATGTAGCAAGTGGAAATTTGATAGGTTCTTTCGCAGGCTATTCCAAAGACATATTCGGTTTGTTAGCCATAATAGAGGAAAAATCTCCTATTTTGTTCAAACAGATGCTTGACGAATCTAAACCCCAAAAGAGTGAGCCAAGTCCAGAAGTTGAAAAGCTGGTAATTGAGAATCCTGAGCTTGCAAAGTTAGAGCCTGAACCTATGAAACCAGAGCCTGAAAAGCCTTTTAAAACCAGTTTTTGGGTTGCCCTTAGTTTGGATCTGGTTGGAGCGGCGATTATTTTCTCAGGGTATGTAAGCGAGCAAGCTGCGCAGGATGCTTATGGTAAATACAAAAGAATAGAACCAAACAGTTATTACAGAGAGACTTGGGAAGAAGTTGAAAGCAAGCGCAATAAGAGGAATACACTTTATACTGTTGGTGGCATATTTTTGGTTTCGGGGATAGGAGTACATATATGGTTTTGAGATTTTTTCTATTTGCAATCATTTTCCTTTTCATATCCTGCACGGATTTTCAGCGCGATAACCCGAATGATCCGGAAGGGATTAATTACCGAGGAGAAAACCTGTTTCCTTCGTCAAGTTCAAAGCCGAGTAGTTCTTCTTATGTTCCTAGTTCAAGCTCAAGACCGAGCAGCAGTTCGTCAGTTGCACCAATCTCTAGCTCTTCATGGCCGTCATTATCCAGCTCAAGACCGAGTAGTTCCTCTTCTGTTTTTAGTTCCAGCAGTGCGGCTCCTCCAGTTACTGCTACTGGTTGCAGAGCGAACAACCCAAAAGATGGCTTCACTTGCATGTGGGACGGATATACAGTGGGTGCCATTTTGGTACCTGGTAAAATACTGAAGCCAGCCGCTACCACCCTGCCAGTTGGTTGCTCTGATATAGTATGGAAATATGCCCCAGATACCGATGAAATGACCTTGGTCTACGGATGCGCCGTTCTGCCCGCCGAAGGCATTACCTCCATAGGCTATAAAAACTATGTCTTATTCGCCGAACTAACCTGCGATGGTAGCAAGCAAACAACAGACTGCAATCCAAAAAAGGGTTGGCCAAGCAAAAATCCAACAACTGAGGCAAGCGGCGCAATACCAAGCGGTGTAAGTATAGGAGATGACGATAAAGTTTGCGCTAATCCTACCGTAGTGTATAAATACGATAACGATTCCAAAACATGGCCCACAAGTGGGCTCGTTGATACTGGCATATACACAGATGTTAAAGCTACTCTCAACTGCCCAGCTTATGATATTGTCGCAATATCATGTCCTCCTTTGACAGTAGAGCAAGACTAAGCGCGTTGTGTCGGTGTTTAATTTACTAACCTAGTTTCTCCGGCCAAGGGTGCTTAGGGTATCTGCCTCTCAATTCTTTTCGCACTTCGGGATAAGTGTTTTGCCAAAAATCACTTAAGTTCCAAGTTTTTTGAGCGGTGCGGTAATTTGGAGCCAAAATATCGTAGCGAACTCTCAAACGATTTTCGGCTATAAAATGCTCGCCCTGCATACCCATAAAATCTGCAATTCGGGCAGAAAGTTCAACTATTCCATCTGCATTATATATGTATTTTGCAATTCTGCCGTTTTGGAGTTTCAGGGAATTTGGAAAGTTTTTATGCAGCCATTCAAGCCAATATGAACCAAAATATTCTTCAAGAATTTTTCTAT
>Ga0268262_10001968_pt1 | contig 24306 bp, 20 predicted proteins | sample TergutNc150P3_FD_190354 | JGI IMG/M metagenome (GOLD analysis project Ga0268262, IMG submission 190354) | Nasutitermes corniger P3 segment gut microbial community from laboratory colony in Florida, USA - Nc150 P3 (SPAdes) (version 2) | ecosystem: Host-associated > Arthropoda: Insects >...
ACGAAATGTGGACTGAAGGTGGAAGCGGCAACAAGATGTTGTGGTTTGGAGCAGACAAAGGTGGCGGTTCTGCATTTAGGGCAGAATGGAATAATCCCAACGATTTTTTGGGACGTATTGGTTATTATTGGGGTAATGGTGGAAAATATACTACGTATAAAAATATTTACGTGGATTTTAATTACACAAGGTCTGGCAGAAGTACCGCTGGCGACTATTCCTATATAGGAATTTACGGATGGACAAAAAGTCCTTTGGTAGAGTACTACGTTGTAGAAGACTGGTTTGGCAATCAATGGCAAGGTGATGACAGTCCAATTACTACTAATACGACTGGTGGATCAGAAGTAGGTTCTTTCACTGTGGACGGCTCGAATTATAAGATCATCAAAAATACTAGAAACGGCAAGCCTTCAATTGAAGGCAATAGTTCAAATTTTACCCAATATTTCAGCATACGTCAAACTCAACGCAAATGCGGGACTATTTCGCTCACAGAGCATTTTAAGAAGTGGGAAGGTTTGGGTTTGACTATGGGCAATATGTATGAGGCGAAATTTTTAGTTGAAGCAGGTGGCGGCACAGGTTGGTTTGATGCGTCATATATTAAATTCTCGCAAGAAGACCAACCTCGCGGTAGCGGTTCAACTCCAAGCAGCTCTAGCACAGCGGTTTCTTCTAGTTCCAAAGCGAGTAGCTCTAGTGCGGCAGTTTCTTCCAGTTCCAGTGCAAGCAGCTCTAGTGCGGCAATTTCTTCTAGCTCCAATGCAAGCATCGTAAGCAGTTCAAGTGCGGCAGATGTCTCCAGTTCCAGCGAAGAAACAACTATCAGCAGTTCCAGTTCTGACGATACCACTCCAATAATCAGCCACTCCTCACTAGCCCCCAGCCACTCCCCAACCTACTACTCCCTAAAAGGCGAGCCTCTTGGGAATGTAAAACCGCAAAAAGCAGGCATTTATATAGTTAAGCAAGGGTCTTCAATTCAAAAAATCGCAGTTAGGTAATATGAAAAAAGTCTTCTTTTTTCTCGCATTCTTGTTGTTCCTTGTCGTTTCTTGTTCAAACCAAAACGAGAATGAACCAAATAAACAAAATGAGCAGGGAGATTCTTCATCCTCTGCTTTATCTGCTGTAATTAGCAGTTCCAGCAGCGCAATGCCGAGCAGTTCCGATGCAGAAATTTTGAGCAGCTCCGATGTAGCAACTCCAAGCAGTTCCGATGCCGAAATGCCAAGCAGTTCCGATGTCGCAACGCCGAGCAGTTCCGCTGCCGCAACTCTGAGCAGTTCCAGCAGGGCAACAGCGAGCAGTTCCAGCAGAGCAACAGCGAGCAGTTCCGCTGGCGCAACGCCAAGCAGTTCCAGCAGTTCAAGGCAAAGTACTCCTAGTGGTGGCTTGAGATGCGCAGACCCAGTTTCTACCACAGCTACAGATTATTCAAATATGAATAACTGGAGCAAATTTACTCCTCCCGATAAACTCACCAAAGACGTTGATATATTCTTGTTATATCCCACATCAATTACAGGTAATGCCGCAGAAGATTGTCCTTATGCCAACATAAACAATTCCTCAATGCGCAGAGCTGTGGATCAATGGTATAGCGGGCTTGGAAAAGTAGTCACAGAGCATGTAAACCCATATTTGCCATACTATCGCCAAGCTAATGTTTTTGGCCAGTGTCCCAGTGGCTCCGGTCAAGCTAATATGACTGGCGGGGCTGCTATGGAAGATGTTATTGCTGCGTTCCAATATTACTTAGACAACATAAACAAAGGTGAGCGTCCCTTTATCATGTTAGGTTTTTCTCAGGGTTCGTCTCCATTATGGGAGCTCGCTGAAAACCGTTTAGAAAAAATCTGTGGTGCTGAATTTGGTGCTGCTAACCGGAAAAATCACATTGTGACGTATGCAACAGGCATACCTGGGCACGGCAAAATTGCCGCAAACAAGCCGGTCAAGTTCTCTGAAAGCTTCAATGACATTAACGTTATCACAGCTTGGAATCCCTACGAGGAATCAGATACGCTATGTACTTCAAGTCAGTTAGGAGTGCACGGAACAAACGGTGCACCTACTACAAACCCTATCACGTGGACAATAGACGAAAACTACCACCCAATGACGGAAAATTCTCTTTTGAACCAAAATACAATACTTGGCGCACGGTCGTATAACAAGTTGGGTATTCTTTTAGTGAGAAAAGCGAAAGACCCAGCAACCACTTGCAAAGCATCTGGCAATATGTATATGGGGCTGCACGGTCAAGACATTTCGTTATTCTCTGCGTCTATAATACAGAACATTCAAGACCGCATTGAGGCGTGGAAGGCGAAATACCAGTGAGGTAAATATGAAAATTCTTCGTTTTGCCATAAGTTTTGTTTTGTGCTGCGCGCTTTTGGCGATGGCACGTGAGTATAGCGGAGTTGTTGTCAGCAAAGCAACTCGGAATCCGATAGAAGGTGTTTTAGTTTCGGTGGGGCATTCGGAGTTCTACGCCCGCACGGATAAAAACGGCAAATTTTCTATTACAGACCCTACTCCAGAAGGTGAGCCTCCCACCCCTGAACCTCCTACTGCAATATCCAAGGTGAAGTTGCAAAATGCGCGGTGGAATTTTCAAGGGCGCACGCTTGATTTACGTACTGTCCCTGAGGTAAATTCTGTGTCTATCTATACCACTAATGGCAAAAGAGTTTTCAACGGTCAAATTCCGTCATCAAGGATTGTTGCGCTACCATCTATGGCAATGGGAATTTATATAATTGAGTTGCATGGAGAACATGGGGTTATAACCAAGCTCTCAAAAGATGCAGCAGTTTCTGAAAGGCTCATTTTTCGGCACGATGATTATCTTCCAAAAGATAGCTCTATGACAAATTCCAATACCGATATGCGCATTGAATTAAGTCCAGACGAGAGGAGTACAGTTTTTGACCAATCAAAGGTGCACGAATACCGTTTTACAATAAATACAACGGATTTGGACTATATGAATAAGTATGGATGGAGGGAGGAATTTAAACCCGCCGATTTAAATTTTGAGGGTAAAAAATATGAAAAAATAGGGATTCGCTATAAAGGCTCAGATTATTCTCTTCCAAGGTGTTTTTTCGCTAATGGCGACACAACCAGAGGCAACCCAAATAAAACATGCGCTAAAATATCCTATAAGTTGAAATTCACGGAATACAATAAAGACCTGCGTTTTTACACCCTGAAGAAAATTAATTTGCATGCCTTTGCCGCAGACGCAACAAAGATGCACGAGATGATATCTTATGAATTGTTCAGGGATATGGGAATTCACGCTCCGCGAGCATCTTATGCCAATGTATATGTCAACGATAAACTTATAGGGCTATTTTTGGCGGTGGAAGAAATAGATGGCAGATTTACCAAATCCAGATGGCCCGAATACGGAGATGGAAATCTTTACAAAGAAGTGTGGCCGCGTACCACCGATACACAATATTACAAAGACGGTCTCAAAACCAATGATGATCCAGAAGATAATCCTAACGTACAGAGAATGGTATCATATTACAATGAGATTAATAATTCAAATGAGCAGAACTTTGAGCAAAATCTCTCTCCTTATATGGATTTTGACTATCTATTGCGTTACTTGGCTGTTGACGTAGCCATCAAGAATTGGGATGGCATAAGGTCGTGGTATTGGGACAATACCAAGCGGCAGGGCAATAATCACAATTATTATTTTTACGAAGAAGAAAATGCAAACGGAAAAATTTGGATTGTTCCGTGGGATATGGATCAAGCATTGGTGCAAAGAGATAACTACTTTGATGCTATGGGTGGGTTTGGCGGTGCGCTACCGCAATGGAATGTGCCTACTACTAACTGTACAAACCAATCTGCTGGTTTTGGCGGTGGAAATACGTTTGTGCCGCCAAATTGCGATAAACTCACTAAACTTATGGCTGCCGTTTTTTGGAACCGTTACGTGCAACTAGGCGACCTATTTTTGAAAGACTTGTTCGTAAGCCAGCGATTAAATGACAAAATAACCAAACATTCAAATTTGATTTCTAACGCTGTTCAACAGGATCCAAATATCAATCAGAGTACTTGGACAAATGATGTCAATAGCCTTAAAAATTATTTGCCAAGCAATATCTCTTCGTTCAGAAGCTATTTGCATCCGTAGATGTGGAAAACTACATTAAGATTCTTTTTTTATGGAAATACCCATAAAAAGAGAATTATTTTGTATTTTTTCGATTAATTTTACATTTTTTTTCGAAAAATTTATCGTTTTTATTAAATCAGGTATATTTTTATTATGACAGTACTGTAAATCGGAGGATGCTATGTCTGCTCAAAAACTCAAAAAAGGTCTCATAAGTTTCCTTTTTTTCTCAATGCTTTTTGTTTTAGGGAGTTGCTCTTCAAGCTCCTCACCATCGGGGCCAAGTGAACAACAAAGTATAAAATCAAGTGCTGGTGCAGGTCAATCTAGTAACTCTGGCGCTGTAATTCCAAGTTCAAGTAGCCATCATTCCAGCAGTTCCGAAGATGTAATTTCAAGCAGTTCAGAGATTGAGAGTTCAAGCGATTCTGGGAATACAGATTCAAGTAGCTCCGAAGCAGCAATTTCAAGCAGTTCAGCGGCAGCAGTGAGTTCGAGCAGCCGTACCGCATCTAGTAGTTCTGTTGCAGTAAGTTCAAGCAGTCGTGCCGCATCTAGTAGTTCTGTTGCAGTAAGCTCTAGCAGCCGTGCCGCATCTAGTAGTTCTGTTGCAGTAAGCTCTAGCAGCCGTGCTGCCTCAAGTAGTTCTATAGCGACTACAACCTCAAGCAGCTCTGTGGCAGCAGCAAGTTCAAGTAGCCAAGCAGCATCTACGCCTGTTACTACGAGATCTTGGACAAATGTAGATTACGCACCCACCGCTTCACGTAGGCATGCTCGTCAGAGATACGACATCAAATTGCCGTCTTCTGGCAACGGTCCTTTCCCTCTATTAATTTATGTACACGGCGGCGGATTTAGCGGCGGGGATTGGCAGTTAGCTCAGAACCAAAATGGGCTTGTTAAAAGGGCTAACAACAACGGTTACGCTGTTGCCAGCGTTGGGTACCTCCTTATGGGTCAGAGCGGTTGGAGCGGCGGTCAAAGGGCTTTCCCCGAAAATGTTGAAGATGTTTTGGCGGCTATCCGCCATTTAAGAGCCAACGCCAGCACATACCATATTGACCCCGATAAATTCGCCGTATCTGGTTTCTCGGCAGGTGCTTACATGACTGCGATAGTCTGTGCGCTCTCCAATGCAACAAACCACGGCTATAATATAACCGACCTAGGCAATGCCGGAGTTTCACACGCGGTTCAGGCGGCGGCAAGCTCTGCGGCTCTCACAGATTTTTCGCTGTTGGAGACACATGAGGCTGCAAATGGCGGAGGTATGCTAGACCACGATGCATCTCCCGAAGGGGCAATGCTGGGTGGCAACTTGAAAAACGATGCAAATAAAGAACCCATGAAAACATATCTCAAACAGCAGAATCCGTTAACTCACATCTCGGCAAATACGCCGCCCATATATATGATGCATGGCGATAAGGATAATTTGGTTCCCTGGCAACAGTCAGACATAATGGTGACCAAAATCAATAGTTTTGTTGCGGGCAAGGCGAAATTCAACAAAGTTAGCGGAAGAAGCCATGCGGACTTTGATGGCGAAAGCGATTCAAAAACGGTAGAGATACTTAAATTTTTGGATAATGCGCTTGGGATTACGAGGTAAAAAAATGTATATTGTAACAACGAGGTGAATATGAAAAAGTCGTTGTTTTCAATAGCTGCGGTTATGATTTTTGTGGGCACGGCATTCTCAGCTAACCCACTCCTCCGTCAAAAATACACCGCAGACCCAAATCCTTTTGTTTGGAACGATAGACTTTATGTTTATTGCTCTTACGACAACAACAACCAAACAGACAACAAAACCTACAACATTAAATTTTATACGCTCATCTCAACTGACGATATGGCAAACTGGACAGACCACGGTGAGGTATTTAGCGTGGGGAGAGATTTGCCCGCGTTAAGCCAAGCTTATGCGCCCGGAACGGCAGTGAAAAACAACAAGATTTATCTTTATGTGCCAAATAGCGGTGCAAACATAGGTGCTGTTTCTGCCGATCGCCCAGAAGGTCCCTTTACCAATCCTAAAGGTAATTTCATCACCAAAAACGCCTCGCTGAACACCAACGTTGAGTGGCTTTTTGACCCTGCCGGATTTGTTGATACAGATGGACAGGGCTATGTCTATTTTGGCGGCGGTCCTGCCGACGGTAATCCCAAACCTGGTTCAAATTTGAGAGTGGCAAAACTTAATGCCGATATGGTTTCCCTCAATGGAAGCGCAACTACCATTACTGGTTCAACTAGGTCATTTGAAGCCGCTTATATGCACAAACGCGATAACACATACTATTTTACTTATTCCCAAAACTTTGACGGCGGTTCAGCCGACATCGCTTACATGACAGGCACAAATCCAATGGGACCTTTTACTTTCAAGGGCACAATGCTGCCAAATAGTGCTTCTGGCGGCGGCAATAACCACGCTGGAGTTGTGCAATACAAAAGTAATTGGTACGTTTTTTACCACGACCGCAAACTTAGAAAAACAAACAACGTCAGCAGCGGTGAGTTTAGGAGCGTGAGCGTGGACAAATTGGAATACAACACAGATGGTACAATGAAACAGGTAGTGGCTACGGACGCTGGTCCCGCGCAGATAAAAAACCTTAACCCTTACGATACTGTTTTGGCAACGACTATGTTCAAGCAGTCCGGCAACATAAAAACAGCAATATGCTCTGGAAAAACTCCTGGCACCATAAGCAACAGCGACGCTGCTAGTGCTGGCACATCTGGCGATAGATGCGTGATGCTCGTCTCAATCACGGATGGAAGCTGGGTTAATCTCAAGGGCGTGGATTTTGCAAACGGTGCCACATCATTTGTGGTGCGTGCGGCAAGTGCCTCCGCAGGCGGTTCAATTGAAATCAGAACTGGGAGCAATACTGGTACTTTGGCTGGAACCTGTGCTATCGGAGCGACAGGCGGCATAACCACATGGAAAGATATTGAATGTGATATTTCTATGACCGCTGGCGTAAAAGATTATCTATATCTAGTGTTCAAAGGCTCTAGCAATCAGTTCCGTGTGAGCAAGTATATATTTAAAGCAAGCGGTTCAACGCCCTCTAGCAGTTCAGCAGCACCATCCAGCAGCAGCCGAGCAGCGAGCAGCAGTAGCATAGCGGCAAGCAGTTCAAGCGTGGTAGCTTCTTCTAGTAGCCGAGCAAGCAGTAGTTCAAGTCATAGCAGTTCCTCCATTGCAGCATCAAGTTCCAGCAGTGATGAAACTCCTAGCAGCTCCAGCGAAGACATAACACCGATAGCTAACCACTTGCCACTAGCTACTAGCCACACCGTAACATACTACTCCCTAAAAGGCGAACCTCTTGGCAATGCAAAACCGCAAAAAGCCGGTGTTTATATAGTCAAACAGGGAAGTTCAGTTAGAAAAATAGCGGTGAGGTGATATGAGAAACGTTGTTAAAATTTTGGTTTTTGCATCTGTTGCATTATGGGCGCAAACTAATCCGCTCAATATGACTACCGCACAAGTGGTAAAGGATATGGGGCTTGGGATCAATCTGGGAAATACATTTGAATCAAATGGCGACTGGATTAATGGCACTACCGTAAATGATTATGAAACCGCTTGGGGCAGCCCAACAATTACCAAAGCTATGATAGACGGCTACAAAAGCGCGGGTTTTAAAACGGTTCGAATTCCCGTGTCATGGACGAATTTAATGACCGGCAATACCACCGGCGGTACATACACCATAAGCACTGCATTGCTGAACCGCGTTGAAGAGGTGGTCGATTGGGTACTGGGCAACGGTATGTATGCTATTGTAAACATTCACCATCAAAATTGGATAAGAGACAACTTCCCCAATGATTCTGCGGAGTGCATGAAAAAATACACTCGCATTTGGGAACAAGTAAGTGCCAAGTTTAAAGATAAAAGCGGCTATCTCATACTTGAATCTATGAATGAGGAAGGTGTTTGGCAGACTGTATGGACAGATATGTACAGTAACGGGACAACTGGTAAGGCAAGGGCTTATGGATTGTTGAACGCCATAAATAAAAAATTTTATGATATAATTCAAGCCTCCGGCGGTAACAACGCTAATCGCCATCTGCTTATCGCTGGTTACGACACAAACATTGACCGCACAAGTGACCCGATGTTCAAATTGCCCACCGGTTGCACACATTGCGCGGTGTCTGTGCACTACTACGACCCCTTTGGGTTTACTCATATAGATAAAGACGGAGATTGGACACCGTATCTCGCTACGTGGGGAACCCAAGCGGATATCAATAGCCTGAACACAGAAATCAGCAAAATGGAAACAAACTTTGTGGATAAAGGGATTCCTGTAATCATTGGCGAGTACGGTTTTGCATCCAAATTGAATGATAGCCGTGGGCGAACTCAGGCACAGGTTACTAATTACACATTGAAAGTAGCTGAAGCGATATACACACGCAATATGTGTCCCGTACTATGGGATATTCAGTTGAATCCTGATAATGGCGAAGTGATTTATTACTACAACCGCAAGAGCAATCCTCCTGCCTTTGCAGACCAACAACTTGTTGTAGGATTAAAAAATATAGCTGGAGTTTCTTCTTCATCCAGCAGCTCAAGTGTGGTATCATCTAGCAGCAGCGGTGCTAGGAGCAGTTCAAGCTCTAGTTCTGAAGATGCAACTCCAATAGCCAATCACTCCCTACTAGCCACTAGCCACTCTCCAACATATTACTCTCTCAAAGGCGAACCTCTAGGCAATTCAAAACCAACCAAAGCAGGAATTTATATATTTAGACAAGGAGGTTCAGTTAAAAAAATTGCAGTGAGGTGATATGAAAAAATTATGCTTAAAAAATTACGAATAATTATATCACTTTTTATCTTTTGCCTGCTGACCTTTTATTTTTTGGATTTCGCGGGCATATTGCCACACCAAATTCACATCTTGGGGCAAATTCAGTTTATTCCAGCTTGGCTCTCTCGCAATGTTCTCGTTATGGTTTTTCTTTTGGTTTGTTCCTTGTTGTTTGGGCGAATTTATTGTTCCTTTATTTGCCCAATGGGAGTTTTTCAAGATATTGTATGCAAGAAAAAAGGTTATAAGTATAGGAAAAACAATCCTATATTGCGCTGGTCTATATTAGCTATTTTCCTTGTGCTTTTTAATTTAGGTTTCACCATAGCAATAGGATTACTAGACCCATATAGTGCATACGGCAGAATGGCAACACATATATTCAAGCCTATTTATTTGGCTATGAACAATGTATTAGCATACATTTTTAACCATTTTGGCAATTATGCTCTTTATAGAGTTGAAATATTTATACTTGATATTTTTTCGTTTATGGTTGCATTATTAACTTTGGCAACTATATGTGTGCTGGCTTGGAAAAAAGGGAGGCTCTATTGCAACACAATTTGCCCCGTTGGTACTCTTTTTGGATTTTTCAATAGATTTTCGCTTTTCAAAATCCGAATAAATAGCGACAAATGTGCATCTTGCGGTATATGCGAAAAAAAATGCAAAGCCTCTTGCATAGATTCAAAAACAAAAACAGTGGATTACAATCAATGCCTTAATTGCTTTAATTGTTTGAATAGTTGCAACAAAAAAGCAATATATTTTTCTATGGGCAAAAAAAGGCAAAGCGCGGTGGATAAAAGCAAAAGGAAATTTTTACTGACAGGCTTAACCATTGCCATAGCTGCTCCAGCGGTTTTTGCGCAAACAAACAAGAGAAATGCCATTAGCCCACCCGGAGCGATTAGCGCAGAGCGTTTGCAAAAACATTGTACCTCTTGCCATTTGTGCATATCCAAATGCCCCTCAAAGGTATTGAAGCCCGCATTTACGGAATATGGCGCCCGCGGTGTGATGATGCCCGTTATGTATTTTGAAAAAGGGTTTTGCAACTATGACTGCACTATATGCACAAATGTGTGCCCGAATAACGCATTGACTCCGCTAACAGTGGAGCAGAAACATAAATTGCAAGTGGGGAAGGTTGTTTTTGTTCCCGAACTTTGCGTTGTGAATACAAAAGGAACGAGTTGCGGTGCGTGTTCCGAGCATTGCCCAACTCAAGCTGTAAAAATGGTTCCGTATAAAAACGGCTTAACCATTCCTTTTGTGGATGCGAGTATATGCGTTGGTTGCGGAGGCTGCGAATTTATTTGCCCCGTTCGCCCCAATAGGGCAATATATGTGGAAGCGAACAAAGTTCATCAACAGGCACGTGCTTTTGAGGTTGAGAAAAAAGAGGAAAAAGAAATAACGGATTTTGGGTTTTAGAAATGGGACGACCGCAAGGGTAGCCATTACTTGGCATTTATTTCATCTATAAACCTTTTAACCGCTGCGCGCAACTGCGCCATAGTCTTAACGCTTTGCCGAATAAGACCAGGTATGTGCTTTGAGTCAACGAAGATAACTATTACAGCCAAAATCAAAAGAATTTCAGAAAGACCTATTCCGCTTGTCATTGTTTTTTCCTCGCGAAAAAAGATATGAGTATGCTAAGGGCATAGAGCAATAGCAAAGGGCAGGCGAGCAGCACTTGAGAAAAAACATCTGGTGGGGTGAGGACTGCGGCTACAATAAATATCAGCACTATTGCATAGCGAAAATTGCGCAGCAAAAATTTGTGGTCAATTAAACCTATTTTTGAAAATACAAAAGCTAACACAGGCAATTGAAAAGCAAGCCCAAATGAAAAGGATATTTTTATCAAGAAACCGAAATATTCATCAACTCTGAAAAAAGGTTCAAGCGTTCCAGTTGCAAATTCTGTTAAAAATTTTAGCACAAAGGGCAAGGTGTAATAGCTGAATGCTATGCCGGATAAAAAACAGATTGTGGAAGCAAATGCGGTTGGAAGCAGCAAAAGTTTTTCTTTTTTGTATAGAGCTGGCGACACAAAACTCCAAGCCTGTTGGAATATGATAGGGGAGGCGAGCATCAGGCCGCATATAATGGCAATTTTTATGCTTAACATCACCGATTCTGCTGGAGCGGTGTAAATTATGCGCACCGATAAAGGCTTGCATAGTTCCAAGGTACGGGATACAACTAAATCAAAAATTTGTTTCCAATAATACCCGCAGGGAATGGCACAAATAAGAAGAGCTAAACCTGAGCGAATCAGTACACTGCGCAATTCAGCAATATGGGCTATAAGCGGCATTTCTTTGTTGCCGCCATCATCGCTATTTGCTATTGTTGTTTCCGTTTCCGTCACTTACGGAAGAACTCTCTTTGGAATTATCGTTTTCTATTTCTTTGGTAGCCTTTCTGAATTCCTTAAGCCCAATGCCTAAGCCCCTAGCCAATTCGGGAATTTTCTTTGCCCCAAACAACACCAGCACAATAAGCAGTATCACCAGCAGTTCTTGTACGCCTATAAATCCCATATTTTTTCCTCCGCTAAGGGTGCATTAGAAATATAGAAAATGCTGATTAACTCATATTTAAGTGCTCTGGGACAAGGGACTAGGGACATGGGATATGATTTTCATGTTCCTTATCCCATATCCCTTGTCCAAAACATTGAGTTAATCATTAATTACTATATTCCCCCCAATGTCTGACCATTTAGAAAATTTATACGAAAACTGGTTTTTGGATTATGCCAGCTACGTTATTTTAGATCGTGCCGTGCCTTATTACGAAGACGGTTTAAAACCTGTGCAGCGGCGTATTTTGCATACGCTTTGGGAGATGAACAAAAGCGATGAGCGGATGCACAAGGTGGCAAATATAGTTGGTCGGGCTATGCAGTATCATCCTCACGGAGATGCTTCTATTGGAGATGCCCTTGTGAATATGGGGCAAAAAAAATTACTTTTGGAAACTCAGGGAAATTGGGGAAATCCCACAACTGGAGATTCCGCTGCTGCGCCTCGCTATATAGAAGGCAGGCTCTCTAAGTTTTCACTTGAAGTGCTTTTTAATGCAGAGACAACCGAGTGGGTTCCAAACTACGATGGTCGTAGCAAAGAACCTGTTTGCTTGCCGGTTAAGTTCCCTCTGGTGCTGGCTCAAGGTGCAGAAGGAATTGCTGTTGCTTTGAGTACAACTATTTTGCCTCATAATTTTTGCGAACTTTGCGAAGCCAGCATTGCAGCCTTGAAAGGCAAAAAAGTTGAAATTTACCCAGATTTTTCAACGGGCGGTATAATAGATGCGAGCCAATACAACGATGGTCTTAGAGGCGGTCGCGTTAAAGTTAGGGCGCGCATAGAGAAGCTGGATTCCAAGACCCTTGTGATTAAAGAAATTCCTTTTGGAACCACAACCACAAGCCTTGCAGATAGCATAACAAAGGCAAATGAAAAAGGCAAAATAAAAATCAAAAAAGTTGACGACCACACATCTGGCTCTGTTGAGCTTGTTGTGCATTTGCAGCCAGGTAGCGACCCGCAAACTGTTATAGATGCTCTTTACGCTTTTACTGACTGTGAAAAATCCATTGCCACAAATAACTGCGTTATAGTTGACGAAAAACCTCAGTTCCTCGGCTCAACTGAAATTTTGAAGAAGAGTACGCAGCACACAAAATCCCTTTTGGAATGGGAATTGAAAAACAAAATGCATCATTTGCAAGAACGCTGGCATTTGCTAAGTTTGGAAAAAATTTTCATAGAAAAGGAAGTGTATGAGGTTATTAAAAAGGCAAAAGACAAAGAAGAAATGGTAAGCTTGATAGATGCTGGATTAAAGCCTTATGTGAAAAAACTGCGCCGTAAAGTAGTTACAGAAGATATTTTGAAACTTGCCGAAATTCCAATACGCAGAATATCTTTTTTTGACCAGAAAAAAGCAAACGAATTGTTAAAAGAAATTGACGGACAAATTGAAGAAACTCTTTACCACCAAGAACATCTAACTGATTACGCGGTGGAGTGGTTCAAAGGGTTGCTCAAAAAGTATGGTTCGGGTAGGGAACGTAAATCACAGATTGGGGAGTTTGGAAAAGTCAGTGCCATTCACGTTGCCCTATCCAACCAGAAATTATATGTTCATCGCAAAGAGGGATTTGTAGGTACTGGGTTGAAGAAAGAGGAATATTTATTTGATGTTTCGGAATACGATGATTTAATAGCATTTTGCCAAGATGGAATGTTCAAGGTGTTCAAGCCTTCGGATAAGGCTTTTATAGGCAAAGATATTTTGCTTGTGGAAAAATTCAACAAAGACGATGCTCGCAGAATTTACAATGCAATTTATCAAGAAGGCAAAGACGGGCCGGCTTATGTGAAACGCTTTAATGTGGGTGGCATAACCAGGGAAAAAGCGTATTCAATGGGCAAAGGTGCGCCGGGTTCCAAAATATTGTACCTCTCTTCAAACCCAAATGGAGAGGCAGAAAGCGTTACTGTTTTCTTGAAACCAAGACCAAGAACAAGATTGGAAATTCCTGTGGATTTTTCTGAAACTCTTGTGAAAGGCAGAGATGCTATTGGAAATATGGTAACCAAATATGGGGTTAAAAATGTTAAAATATCAAAGAAGGGCACAAGCACTCTTGGAGATATGGAATTATTTTTTGACCAGCTTTCTGGAGTTGTGAGCATTGCAAACAAGGGCGAGAGCCTTGGCGAATTTGGCAAGTTCGATAAACTTCTTGTGCTTAAAGAAAACGGAATGGCAAAAATTTACGAAGCAAGCGATACCATTTTGGTTGGGCAGCAAATATCTTATATTGCGCGTTTTGAACCTTCAACAATATATACCCTTTTATATTTTGACGGCGTTAATTCTCAATACTGCGTTAAAAGGTTTAATTTAGATACCGCTCCGCAAACGGTGGAGTTTTCGCTTTTAACAGATAATCCAGATAGCTCAATGGTTTTGTTTTTTGACGATGAAATTCCCGTTGCACAAATTGACGGCAAAGAATACAATTTGGCAGAACTTGGTGAAATTCGTGGCTACAAGGCTTTGGGGAATAAATTGGATTTCAAGAGAATCAAAAAAGCAATTAAAACCCCAGTACTATCCCTAGAATAAAACTGTTGACATTGCTTTTGCTTTGATTTGGGGAAATTAAATATTCAAGAGATAACCAAGAGTTTTTAGTGTTTTCTATAAGTTTTTCAAAATGCTGTCGCAAATTATAAGCAATAGATGTGCTGAGTGAGACTGTATAGCTGCCTGTTAACGTCAAGTCAGAACTATGCCCAAATGTGAAACCTAAATTTGGTGATACCAAAAAACCCACTCCGCTGATGTATCCTATGCTTGAACCTGTTTTTTCAAATAATTCTTTACATTCAATATCATTTTGAGTTTCACGGGTTTCTCCTATATGTGAAAACTCGTTTCTTAAAATGCTCAAATTGGTATTGTCAAAAGAGAGAACGGGACCTGCGAATACAGTATATTTTTCTTGTATGTGCATAAATTTTACATTTCCCGAATATCTTTGATTTGTAAGATTATTATCGGAATCTAAATTTCCTCCTAAAAATTTTAGACTTGGTCCAGAAGATATAAAGGAATTGTAAAAATAATTTCCCTGAATATTCCATGTCAATAAATTCTTGCAACCCGTTCGGCTTAAAGAGCCAAATCCCATTCCAGCAGTTAAACCTTTGCTTTGTGTTATACTTTGATTAGGCAGGGGAATTGTACCCTGATTTTGGGGAGTTGCCTTAGGATAGGCAAAAAGAAACAGCAGGCTAATAACCAGCTTGCGCAAATAGCTTGGCAACTGCCATATTGTAATCATAGACTGCAAAATAGTAATCCTTTTTCATAAGTAGGTTTTTTTTGTATGTGCTTGCCAAAAGCCCAGAGGCTTTGCTGGGATTTATATCGTATTGAAGTGCTGCCCCCTTTAGCATACCTTCCGTTGCCCTAAGGGAATTTCTTGCGCTTTCCAGTTTGCCTTTTGCAACCAAAAAATCTTCGTATTTTTCTTCTATTTGCAATTCAATGCCGTTGTGTGCATAACTTTGAGTTTGCTGTAAAATGCGGTAATCTGTGCGTGCTCCCTTGTAGTTTTCCCAATGGCTCCAAAAGTTCAATTTATATCTAACTCCTATGCCAAAAGCACCGCTTAGTTTGTTCACAGGGTCTTGAGCAAAGGTATTTTTTGAAAGGCTTGTGCGGTCTCCTGCCCATGATTTTGCATATTCAAATTCTCCCATTATGAAAAATTCCGGCGCAAGTTTTGCAGCAGCTAATTCCATTTGCATACTTGTAGCTTCTAAACCAAAGGCCAGCCTGCGAATATCTGGATGGTGCGTGTATGCCCATTTTTTTAGAGAATCTAGGCTTGGCACAAAATCGTTTGTTGCTGCGAGCTGCTCGTCTAGTGGCTCAAATGAAACGGAATCTGGCAGTCCAAGGGCAAATTTTGCCGCAAGCCCTGCTTTTTTTAAGCCCGATTTTGCATCCAAAACAGCTTTGTCTATTTCAAAGAATCCAGCTTTTAACTCCAACAAATCCATTTGCGAAACGCCTTCATCTTCGTCATCAAGGGCTTCTTCCATTTTGTCTGCGGCTTTGTGCAATTGTTTATAGCCATCTTGTGCGAGTTTGTCCATTTCCATTGCGAGCAAATATCCGTAATAGTAGCTTAAGAATTCTACCTTTTTGTAATATTCCTTTCCATCAATTTCCATTTTTTTCTGTTGAAAATCTGCTTTTGTGGCTCTTAATCCGAGTTGCAGTTGCCCGTAATTCAAAGGCTGTGCCGCCTGAATCACCATTCCATAAAAAGGTCCCATTTGGGTAAAATCCCATAATTTAGTGGTTTCGCCATTATCATCAACACCTTTTTTTAATCCAGGTACAAGCCCTGTGAGCATTGAAAGCTCAAATTTAGGGAGCAATGCTCCGGCCTTTACCTGCTCTATTTTGCCTTCTTTTGCTAAAAGCGACATTTTGCTTTCCCTGAATCTGGGGTCTGTTTTCAGGGCAGTCTCAATAAATTCGTCTCTGCTTAAACGAAGCAAATTGCCTTCTGCAAAAGAGATGGTGAACAAAAAGAGCATGAGGAGAATGATTTGCACAAGGGAAATATAGTAAATGCTGATTACCAGAACAATAAAAAACGCCCATCTATAAAATCTCTACCAAATTTATTTTTGGACAGGGGAAATTTTCTATATTTGTGCCGTACAACCCTAAACATGGAGAACATAATGAAAACACAACTCTCAAAACTCGCGCTCGCAGTAGCCATTGGGCTTGTCTTAACATTCACATTTTCTTGCTCTAGCGACGATGATGGCGGCAATGAGCCAAGTGGTGGCATGTCTTCCTCTAGCGGTGATAGTGATAACAACAAATGCAACAGCATAGCAACTTGTAAAACAAAGCAAATCGGCAGCCAAAATTGGCTGGCAGAGAACCTCAACATCGATGTGAGCGGTAGCGTATGCTTCGGTAACGACCCAGCTAACTGCACCAAGTATGGTCGTCTTTACAACTGGGCAACTGCAATGGCATTGCCACCTAGCTGCAATTCCAGTTCCTGCGCTTCGAAAATAAAAGCAAAGCACCAAGGCATTTGCCCCAGCGGTTGGCATATACCTAGCGATGACGATTGGGATGAGCTTATAAGTTATGTTGAGAGTAGCAATGGTTGTGGTGTTTGCGCAGGCAGGTATTTGAAGGCGACTAGCGGTTGGAACGATTACAATATAAAATCAGGCAACGGCGATGACAAGTATGGCTTTACTGCTCTGCCTGGCGGCTACGGCAGTTCCGATGGCAGTTTCAACTATGTTGGTGATTACGGCAATTGGTGGAGCTCTAATGAGAGCAATAGCTACTACGCCTACTACAGGTTTATGTACTACAACCGCGAGCTCGTGGGCTACATCAACTACGGTAAGGACTACTTGCATAGTGTTCGTTGTCTCCAGAACTGAGCAAAATTTTACTATATTACTCGTTATGGATAAAACTCTTGTACCATTAAAAAACGCTTACAATGTTGCAATGAAGTTCATAGAAAGCGAGTCTATGAAAAAGAAACCCAGCACCATAGGCTCTGTTTCTTGGACAAACTTGAAAAACGAGCTCAATTTTTTGGACAAAAATAAGTCAGACAGGGTTATGAATTGGTTAATAGAAAACTGGCCGCCCCGCTCAAATTATTCAATGCCATATCTAACCGAAAACGAAAGAAATGCCTTTGATTCAGATGCTTACCGCCTTTTGCTTCGCTCATATAGAACCAGAATGGTTCCAGAACGCTTTATAGAAGACATAATAGTTCGTGGCGTTGACTACGATGGATTGCATTTTTCAAAGGAATTTTTGCACAATTGCTTGGCAAAATTTTGGGAAGATTCCATGCAAGAAATTCCTCAATCGTGCATACATTAAGAGTAATCGGCGGAGGGCTCTCTGGGTGCGAGGCAGCTTTGCAGTTAGCCTGTAGAGGGTTCAATGTAGATTTATACGAAATGCGAAAAGGGGATGGCAGAACTCCGGCTCACAAAACGAGCAATTTGGCAGAATTAGTTTGCAGCAATAGTTTTAAGGGAACTCAGCTCACAAGTGCTCACGGGCTTTTGAAAAATGAGCTCAAAATGCTCGGCAGTTTTCTTTTGCAGGCAGCAGAGAAAGCAAGGGTTCCGGCTGGAGAGTCTCTAACCGTGGATAGGGAAATTTTTAGCAAAGAAATAGAGCGCTTAATGGCTGATAGCAAAAAAATAACCTTGCACCCAAATGAATGTACAGATTTGAATTCCGATGTTCCAACTCTTGTGGCTGCGGGTCCGCTTTGTAGTGAAGCTCTTGCAGAACAAATAAAAAACATTACAGGCGAAAAATTTTTGCATTTTTTTGATGCAATAGCACCAGTTATAGAAAGCGATTCCATAGACCATTCTTTGGCTTATGCCATGAATCGCCACGGAAAAGGTGATTCTGCCGATTTTATAAACTGCCCGTTGGACAAAGAAACATATTTGGAGTTTGTTAAAAGATTGCAAGAGGCAGATAGCGTAGAGGAAAAACCTTTTGAAAAAGGGGAATTGTTTGAAGGCTGCTTGCCTATAGAAGAAATGGCTAGGCGCGGGGCAGATACCCTTCGCTTTGGGCCAATGCGCCCCATTGGGCTTGGCAAGCATTATGCTGTTATACAACTTCGTGCAGAAAATGCGCAAAAAACACTTTACAATATGGTGGGCTTTCAAACTAGGCTCAAATGGAACTCTCAAAAAGAAATCTTTAGGCTTGTTCCAGCTTTGAAAAACGCCGAGTTTGCTAGGCTTGGTTGTATGCACCGCAACACATTTATAGAAAGCCCAAAACTTCTAGATAAAACCTTAAAATTAAATTCACATAAAATTTGGTTCGCAGGGCAAATCACAGGAGCAGAAGGCTACACAGAAGCCATAGCCACTGGCTGGTATGCAGCTTGGAATATGGCAAATCACTTGCTAGGCAAGGAACCCGAACCTCTCCCGAATGGAACTTGCATTAGGGCATTGATAGAAGCCATAACTGCCTCGAATGAGCATTTTCAACCTATGAATTTCAATTTTGGATTATTGCCAAGACCAGAGAATTTGCGAAAGAGCATAAAGAAGAATTTTTTAATTGAGCAAACTCAAAAAAAAATAAGTATATTTTTGCAATGCTGCCGAAAGAATTAAATTTAGTTTTTCGAAAGTACAAAAACAAAGTTTTTGTGTACGCTTGGGAATATTTTACTAGGCGCATACACGATGAATTGGTTTACTCAGTATTAGAAAAATCTCCATTTTTTTATGTTGAGATAAAATTCAGCGTTGTTAATAATGAATTGCCCTCAGCGGATGACCGTTTGAAATTTTGGAAAGCATTTTTTGAGTTTCTTTCAACAAAAAAGAGAGGTTGCGATTTGTGTGGTTTTTTAAGTGAAAATGAGGGAATAGGTTTTTTGTTTGTGGATTCGGTTATGGGCAACAGTGAGAATAGTCCGGTTTGGAACAGATTTTGCACAGAAATGGAAGCTCAAACTTTTTTTGATATGAGAAAATGGAAAGGAATAATTTACGCTGAATACCCACCAAAGGAGTTTTTTGAAAAACAATGAAAATTCTCGTTTTATCTTCGGTTTATCCTCGTTTTGATACGGATTCGGAAGTTCCCTGGCTTAGAATTTCTTTGAGGGAATTAAAAAAAAATAATTGTGAACCAATGCTCCTTGTTCCCTCATATAAGGGCCTTAAAAATCACAGCATAGATGGAATTCCTGTTTATAGGTTCAGATATGCTCCAGCAAGTTTGGAATTTTTAACCCACGATGAGGGGGCACCATCTAAAATAGCGAGAAATCCATTATTGCAGTTGCTTGCAATTCCATATATTATTTCTGGTTCCATTAAAGCTTTATTTTTGTGTTTGAAGCTAAAGCCAAATATAATACACGTTCATTGGCCTTTTCCTCACGCTTTTATGGCATACTTTGCTGCATTTTTCTGCAAAATACCAGTTGTTCTAACTTTTTACAGCGCAGAACTTTTGCTTGCGAAAAAGAAAAAATGGATTAAACCCATACTGAAAATATTCATAAAAAAAGCCAATTTGGTTTTTGCAATAAGTTCTTTTACGGGCAAAACGGTAAAAGAAATTTATGATAGAAAAATTGAATTTTTGCCCTATGGAACAACCTTAGATGGTGTTGATATAAATAAAAATAATAAATTGGATTCTCAAAGCAAATTTACAGTTCTTTTTGTTGGTCGCCATATTGAGCGCAAAGGAATAGAATATTTGATTAAAGCGGCTGCATCATTGGACAGCGCAAAATTTCAAATTCGCATAGCAGGGCGTGGAGATTTGACTGAGAAACTAAAAACGCAAGCCGCCAAAGATGCACCGGAACAAGTTGTGTTTTTAGGGAAAATTTCAAAAGAAGACCTTGAAAAGGAATATCAAAATGCCAACTGTTTTATTTTGCCAGCGATTATAGATTCCAGAGGAGATACAGAGGGTTTGGGAGTGGTTTTGATAGAAGCCAATCAATACGGTTTGCCTGTAATCGCAAGCAATGTCGGCGGCATTACAGATGTTGTGATGGACAAAAAAACAGGTTTGCTAGTTCCAGAAAAAAATCCAGAGGCAATAGCAAAGGCTATAATAGAACTTTCAGAAAATGAGGAGTTGCGAAAATCCCTTGTTTGGGGTGCAAAGGAACATATAGAACAGAATTTTTCTTGGGAAAAAATTATTGAGAAACAGATTAAAAATTACCTATCTCTTTCAATCTCCTAGCCCCAGGTTCTATATACTGCTCAAAAGATTTTATCCCTTTTTTCTTGCTCAAAAAACAATAAGCACCAAGAGCTTGCATAATCCTTTGAGTACTTGCTACTAAAAAATCTTCCCAAGCTTTTTCAAACGAAACGTTTTTCAAAAGCGGATTTGCATTAAACCAAAGCTCAAATAATTGCTTAACAGTCTCTGCTGGAATCATCATATATGGATCCCACAAAAGAGAAGCTACGTCATAGTAAATTGAACCATTTCTCGCACCTTGAAAATCTATGAATGTAATTTTATTTTCGCCATGAATCATTATGTTTTGCGATTGAAAATCTCTGTGCATCAAAACTTTTGGCTGCGCTACTGCCTTTTTTGCCAAGTCCTTGAAAAATGTGGATAAATCCGCTGGGATTTCGGTATATCCCAAATGACCCTGCAAATAGTTTTCTGCATAGTAAGATGTTTCCCAAAGATAATAGTTTTCGTCAAAAATTCTATTTGCAAGTTCGTTGTCAAGGGAAAAGGCTCGCTCGCTCGCCTCTTGCCAAACAATCAGTTTTTCCAAAACAGCGGGGTAGTGGAGCATTGGTTGCGTTGCATCGTAAAGCCTAACGGAACCCAAATCTTCCATAACAACACGCTTTTCTTTTTCGTCAACTGCGTAAATTTCCGGTGTTGGGAGTTCCAAAGTGTTGAACAATTTTCCATAGCGAACAAAACGCTCAAAATCTGAGTCTCCTTCGTAAGACTGCTGCAAAATCAGAGAATGTCCTGCACTTGACATTCTGTAATATTTTCTTCCAGAACCTGCGGAGCCAGCTACGGTAAAGGAGTCTATATCTTTATTGGACACGGCTTTCATCAAGCCTTCTGGGGAACCGATATCTATCCAAATTGAATTTTTACTTGCTATTTGCACAAAAGGATTCTCGCCTTTTTTGAGCAGTTTTGCCCAAAAATCTCTTATATCTTTTTCTGCAACTTGCTCCCAGGCTTTTTCTGAATACCAAGATACGCCGGTGAATGTGGCATTTTCCGTGCCTTTTTCTCCAAATCTATTTTCAATGCCAACTAAATGCCCGTCTTTAATGCAGAGCGTATTTACTTCTGGATTGTCTATAGCGAGAAGTGCGCAAGAGGCTCCTGAGTTTCTCGCCTGTTTCAAAAATGTTTCTATATCTAAATTGTGTTCGCAGTCTCCGTTCAAAACAATGAGTTCACCTCTCTCTCCTTCGCTGTACATTCTTTGGATTGGGCCGCCTGTTCCCAAAATTTCTCTCTCAAACCAAACCTTATCTATGCCGAGTTCTGTGGCTGCGTTTTGTACTTGCTCTGCCAAGTGGTGCGCATTTGCGTGGATTTTTTCTGAGCCTATTTTTTTTGCAAGCAAGGCTTGCCGCCCAAGCGGGCAGTTATCCCCTATGGGAATAAGAGGCTTTGCTATTCGCTCGGTTAAAGGGCGAAGCCTTGTCCCTAGTCCTGCTGCTAATATTAGAGTGTGAAGCACTATGGATTTTCAGCTAAAAAATAATTTCTGTGCTGTTTTAAACATATCTTCCTTTTCTTCCAAGTTGCGACATTCGGCGTAAATGCGAACCTTTGGTTCTGTTCCGCTTGGGCGGATTAGCATCCAAGAGTCGTCTGTGAATATTATTTTAACGCCGTCTATGGTTATAAGTTCCTTGACTATTTTGTTTCTGCTGCCGATGGAAATTTGCGTACCGGGTTTTGCAGATTCTGCTATTTTATGAACTTTATCCATAAGTGGAGCGCCAACCAAAGATTTATCCACCTCAAAGCCGGAGCGTTCAGGATAAAGGCGACCATATTCTGAATATAAAAGGTCTAAGTATTCGCCTAGGTTTTTGCCCGTCACAGCCATGATTTCCAAAGCAAGCAAAAGCCCAAAGCCAGCGTCTTTTTCCAAAGTGTTGTTCAATCCTGTTATGCCATCGGATTCCTCAAAGGCTATCAAGGCTTTTGGATTTGCATTTCTCTTTAGCCAAGGGCGAAAGTTTTTAAAACCAACCGGAGTTTCCATCACAGGAATACCGAGTTTTGTCGCTATTATATTTGCAAAATTAGATGTTGCAACAGATTTTGCCAAAACGCCTTCTTCTTTGCGCCAAGTCACCATATAGTGAAAAGCTATTGCGCCAAAACTGTTCATATCTATTTCCCTTGTGCCATCGTAAAAGCGAATACGGTCGCCGTCAGGGTCAAAAATTGCTCCTAGGCGAAAGTGGCTTTTGCTGGCATTTAAAACCTGTTTTACACCAGCGAGGTTTTTAGAAGATGGCTCTGGGGCAATGCCGCCAAATAAAGGGTCTGTTTCGGTTCTTAGGCTAGTTAGGCATCCGGGGTTGTTCAAAAGTGCGGCAGGCCTGCCTCTTGTTGAGCCGTGAACGTGGTCGCATACTAAGTCTATGCTTTCTTTTGAGAGCAAAGATTGAATTCTGTTGTATTTTATGGTTCCCTGTTTTTCTGAGAATTTTTTATAGATTTTAATCGGGTCTATTATTTCCCAATTTATGCTGCCAATTTCTTCCCAAACATGGGTTTTCATTATTTCGTTTGAATTATGAGTAATTTTATCCGTGATTTCTGGACCTGCTGGGCCTCCGTCTGCGGGGTTGAATTTTATTCCATTGTAATGACTTGGATTATGAGATGGGGTTATGTTCACCGAGCAAGCCGCCCCCAAAAGCTCTATTGCCGCACTGAATTCCGGTGTTGGCATTTCGCCGCCATAATAAACCTTTATGCCAGCTTTTGTGAACTGGTCTGCAACTACCTCGCAAAATTCCTTGCCAAGCAAGCGGTTATCGTGCCCAAGGACTATACCTTTTAATTTCAATTCTTCAAAAGAATTTACGCCGAGTGCTTCAAAAGTAGCTGCATCTGCTTGCCTGTAAATTTGCAAAATGGCTTTTGCCACAACTTGAATATTTCTGAGCGTGAATTCAGAACCTATTTCGCCACGCCAACCACTTGTGCCAAAACTCACAACAGCAGGTTCTTTTGAACTAATTGCTATTTGTTTTACCTGTTCCACAAGTTCTGCAACACGCTCTGGGTTAAAACCCGGAGCTTGAATTTGCTTCCAAATTTCTGAGACATTTATATTAGGCATGGGGATAATGTAGAAATTTTTTTAGGGTAAAACAACTTTATACCTTCAACCCCTGAGCCACAATGAGAAAAATCTATCATAAACATAATAATAACCATTTTCGCCTTTCAATATTAAGGTTTTATCCGTCAGAGATTTGAGTGCTAATTTCACACTGCTTGCAGCTTTTAAACCGTGTCTCTGCATAAAAGAATATTCATAAGGAGATTTTACGCTATGTTCCTTAGCTATTGCTCTGAGCAAGTATAACTGTCCTCTGGTTATCATTTCGCAATAGGTTTTATATGTTGCGTTTTCTTCTTGCAAAATTCCATTTATCGCATCTTTTGCGTTTTGTTCCGAATAATTTGTTCTGTCCATAGCAAACAATAAATTGAGAACCAATTGAACGTACCATGTGTGCCATTGCAAATTTTCTGTAAGATTCAATTTCTATTTCCTTTAAAATTATTTTTTGCGTACTTTGGTAAAATGGCCTGTTCGCCGAAGAAAACATAGCATCCATCAAATGCTTTTTGCTTCCAGAAAAAATAAAATGAACATTAGGCAAAAATTGCATAGTGTCCATACCCTAAATATAGTAAAAAACATAAAATATGAAACATAAAATATGAAATGCAATATACCACTCACAAAAACAGTATTTAGATGGGTTTTTGGATGGTTAGCTACGCCATTTGGGAAAATATTTTTGGGGTAGAGCGGTTTTGGTTTACGCCAAAGGGTTGGAGGAAATAAGGTAGAGCATTTCAACAAATATTTTTCAGCAAATCGCTTGTTTTTATTTGCATTTTAGAGAA